>Ga0228672_1000186_pt1 | contig 37653 bp, 41 predicted proteins | sample 90DmetaG_FD_182788 | JGI IMG/M metagenome (GOLD analysis project Ga0228672, IMG submission 182788) | Seawater microbial communities from Monterey Bay, California, United States - 90D | ecosystem: Environmental > Aquatic > Marine > Coastal | place: USA: California | collected 2016-11-08 | reverse complement strand
CGGCGCAAGGAGTGTCGGTAGCGTCACGTGCGTCGAGAAAGAGATCTTAGGCGCCACTGACACACCGACAAGGAAGTGTCGGACCGGAGTAGGAGTGTGTGGGAGTGTGGGAGTGTGGGAGTGTATAGCGTCCTACCTGCGTTCCACCACCCAGTTCAACAGATGTATGCTTAGCGAGTCAATTTGATCTTATATTCACACAATGATAATCGCCGGAACCCCTTCCTGTTCACTTGAGAGTAACATCCTATAAGAGTTGAACAACGCATCCTTTGTTAAGGAACACCGACCTCTCGCTGGCATGTCACTGCGACCATCGCCTACCCTACCCAATATGCAGCCCGTTGGATGAGGACTAGTGCGCAAGGCTGGGAAGATCGACACGGGGGAGTCTCCTCGTCTAGCCCTGCGGTTGCAAGGTACCAACCCAGACTTTCAGATGCGGAATGCAATCTTCGTCGACACAGATAGCAATCGCGTGGTTGAGTGTCACGAAGATCACATCACAGTGTCTCGCGACGGGGGTAGCGTTGGAACACTCAACCTCACGATCATGGAAATGAAATGCTCAGTAAGTAGGTTTGACAAAGGGCTTCCACTGTGGAATGTGGGAGATGTTCGGGCGGTCGTGTCGGCCACGGACATCCTCTTGTCTGGCGACATCTTGCATCGCATTCAAGAGCTCCAGGGGAGTCCATGGGAAAGCACTCTGGAACGCGCGCGTAAGTGTGCAAGAGCGTATCTACAGAAGCTGATTTGAATGCCCAGTGCGTGCATCCCGGAACATGAATGCGCGTGCCTAGACCCCACTTTGGGAAGGTGGACGCACGAGACTCCCGGAGATTGCACGAGGTCATCCACAGCCATCAGCTAGATAGAAGCGAGCACACACGTGTATATTTGTGGATCAAACAGACGCCAAAGGCGCAGTTTTGGAGAACCCTCAGTGCTCAAATGTCTGTCTATGGCGCACTTTTTCTCAAAAATTTTCCGCCGGTCGGAATCCACATTTTGCATCCGGTCGAGCTCAAATTCACACTTTCTGAAAATGACCCAAATTCGCCATCCCGCCGGGGGGCATTTTCTCAAGAAAAAGTGCGCCATAGACAGACATTTGAGCACTGAGGGTTCTCCAAAACTGCGCCTTTGGCGTCTGTTTGATCCACAAATATACACGTGTGTGTTCGCAAGCAAATCCTCAATCTTCTTGAGGATTTGAGGTGGAACGCAGGCGGAGCCGGTGGCACGCAGGCAAAGTCGCTAAGTCCACACTTTTCCTAGAACGGTCCATTAACAATTATTGAACATAGTTTTGACGCACACAAAACGACATTGATCAATGTTGCACGCCGCACTGCTCGCCGAACAACAGCGGCATGCCGAGGAACAGTTTAAAATGAAAGCTACAGTGCAGAAGATGGAATTTAAAGATGCGCTCAAACTGGCACTCGAGCACGTCCAGAACTGTGTTCTTAGTACGACATTTGTCAGACCTTGCGACAACATGGAAGGTGTAGCATGCTTAGAGCGCTTGGTGAGCAAGCTGCAGTACTTGGAGAAGGCGACGATTTCTGCAAAATGGCCAGATGCCTTTGTCAGACTAATCGACCACAGTGCGTTATGCGAAATCAAATCTGCGCAAAGATCAGCAGGAACGAATCGGTGCGACGTGTGCAACACGAAAGAGAACGGACAGCGAGCTGTGGAGTTCGTTTTTAATCTTATTGGAATCACATTCACTACAACTCGTGTAGGCGATTTAACCAGGCATTCCAAAATCGAACTGAGAAAGGTGCAGAATTTGGTGCAGAGTGCGTTGGGGAAGCGCAACGAGAAGAAAGAACTGGGTGACTATGAGAAAGGCCGGCTCAGAGTAGGAACTACGTGTCTAGCACTTACGGTCGCTCACTGGCTTTCCGTGCACATGCTGTCTCGATTTGTCACGAATATTGTGGCACAAAACACAATGCTGTCAGATGAAGCGATGAAGTGCGAAGCAGAGGACATGTGTAACTCAATCAGTCAGATTGAGGAAGTTCTTATGAGAGGACACGAAGAAAACACGAAATATTCCACAACGCCGGAAGTACCCGACATTGAATACTATGATTACGAAGAAGACTTGAAGAAAGGCATACACAAACTCAGAAACCGCGTTACAGACAATAATAGCACTGCTCTGGAGACCTTGCTTGAACTTCGTGGCAAGCAGTCTCTTGGAGACAGTGAACACGCAGATGTGTTGCCACGGAGAGCTTGTAAGCGTGATGGATCGACAAAACGCGACGAAGATGTCGAGGACGAAGACGGCTACGACCTAGATGACGGATTCATAAACGACGAGGACGAAGAGGAAGAGGAGGAAGACGACGATTCCTTTGAAGACGAGGACGAGTCGGAGGAAGAAGAGGAGGCCCCGCGCAAGTGCGGAAGGAATGCGCGGAAGTCAATGCCACCATCCAAGAAGGCCAAGACTTCCCGCAAGTCCAGGCTGTCGAAGCGCGCAGCGCCATCCAACAAGATCATACTCGACGATGGCGACGATGACGACGATGACGACGAAGAAGACGAATTTGAGGTCAGGGGAAGCCCCCAGGCGAGAAAGAATCGCAAGCGAAAGGTAATCGACGACGAAGATGTCCCAGAGGACCACCAACCAGAGATGCAGCCTCCCCAAGAACCATCCCAACAATCGTCTGCCGGGCCATCAACATCCACGATCGCGACCAACAAGCCATACGACCCTTTGGCGGAGCTGATGGACTTGCAGTCTGCCCTATTGCGGAAGGGTGAACAAGAGCTCGCTCAGAAGACGTTCCATATCGCTTCCCATTTCGCGTCTTTCACTCGCGGCTGCACCCGCGAGAACATTTGAAAAGGGGGGTGTCGTGCTCCATTGCGTCAAACCCCTTGCGTACGACGCGTGGTCTGTAAGGACGAACGCCCTCGGGCGGGATGCTCTCACAGTCCGGGTTCCAAACGGTCGTCCACTCGTTCTGTGGCTCTGAACACGTCATGCATGACATCAATCGTAGTAGAAATTCGGACCAGCGAGACCGAGGCACTCCCTCGCGCTGTGACATGGTTATCCTACGTGAAAATAGCGCTAACGAGTGACGAGTCTCTTAGCGCATTTGATGTGGCGTAATAAAGGGAAGGTGTCGCGTATTTTCTGTATCGCCTGAGAGCAGCAATGGCAGATGCTGCCGTGCGCGAGATATCCGACTCGGCCAGTGCACTTATTTGGATCTGTACCCCAGAGTCGAAAAAGGAACTCCTCGATTCAATCGAGATGAAAACTTCACAGACACAAACGGAGCCAACCAGTGAGATTGACACTAATCTCAGCACTGCATTAGAGCAGGTTGTCGTCGCATGCAAGCACTTGTATCACCAACTTCCACGTACAAAACCGGTGCTACCAGGACATGCACTTGCAATGGGTTGGGCAAATGCGCACATGGAAGACCGCATACAGCACCATCGAAGTAAAGAGCCAGCAGCGAATCCACTTCTCGCAAGCGCATGTCGCGACTTTATGGCAAAGGAAATCGACCCAGACCTCTCACTGCTACCGTCTCTCCACACGGTCTTAACATCGAGCAAACCAGAGACGATGGCTCCGCCCGACAAGGACACCCTGGCCGAACGAGTCGCACAATCCGCGGCGGACCTAAGCAGTGTGGGCGATCGGTGTTTCCTCTGTGCGGTCCCTTGGGACGTGAACGCAGATCCACCGACGTTTGCAATTCACGAGATTGGCAATGCTCAATCAACGCCACAGAGTGTTAGGCTGACGACGGATCTTGCTCCGATGCTCGAAAAGTTCCGGACGCTTTCGGTCGACCAGGAGCGCACGCGGCAAGGTACCTTCTTGCTCGAACACCCATTGTTTGGAAGCTCGACACACGGAATCGTTGCTGCGTAAAAGCCAGTGGTCTTGGGACAAAAAGCGGGGCCGTGTGTACTTCTTTGTCGGGGCACATTGGGGGAGGGGCGGGTCGAGCGGTTATGTAAGGTGTCGAGTGGAGCATGCGCCAATGGCTTTCCAGTACGAGTTTAGTCGTGTTGCGTGGGCGGGTACATCGCGTTGTGGACGGCGGTGACGTGTCCTTACGGGCCAAACTTGTCATACTTTTCACAGTGATTATAGCATTGTTTCATTCAAGTAACTGATGTAGTATGTCAGCAGTACCCGTTACGCGCGCGTTATTGTCCTTATCGACGACTGCCGCCCGCCGCCCGCCGCTCGCCGTTCGCCCACCCGCGCCGCGGTTCTGACACAAGGGGAGGCGAGGACCAGTGGGATTCGAACCAGGGTGTAGCAGTTGAGTGGCATAGATGCGCTGGGAAGAACACCAGTACACCACACGGCCCCGCGAGGTGGTAGAAGAAGGTGTCGGGGCAGCTAAATACCCCCTGGATATATACACGTGTGTGATCGCTATATTCAAAGGGTCCTCACCAATTTGGCGGGAAAGACCAGTGCCACGCAGGCAACATTGGTACCACGCAGGTGTACAAGACCACCATCCAATGCCCGCTAGAATAGACTGGTGGTGTAGTGTTGTGAATTTGTTTGTACTAACACAATGCGAGAGTTGCTTCGTGTCCCTCGCTGTCCCGAACCGTACCACTCTCTACGAGGATGTGTCAACACTGCGCTTACAAAAGCAAAATTCATCAGTTTCTTATCGGATTTGGAGAGTGCGGACCTGATCAAAAAATCAAACGTACGGTCACTCATCAAGTACAGTGATCCCTTTCTCTCGGGTGCGCCCTTGCAGCTGGGAAACGGGAGGACCCTCACAGGGGACCACACGATTACGCTCCGGGACGACCTCTTCGCAAAGCTCAAGCAAGTACGCGCATTCGAGAGAGCAAACGACGACAAGGGTCATGGGTATATCTCGCACGTCCTAGGAAAGATTGCGTTGCTGCAGCTGCAAGAGATGGGGCAGTGGTCGATTGCAGGTGAACAGTGGAAGCGGCGAAACATAACCACGAATGTGCCGAGCAAACGCAAACGACAGAGCATAGAGGTCGCACAGCCCGTCCCTGCAATACCCATTGGAGAGTTACGACCAACCAACCATTCGGATGGACTGGCGATGGGGGACAAGGACAAACCCAGTCCGAACGATGCAGTGCATGGTGTTGCACTCGCACCGCCCATCGTGGCGTCGGTCACTCTAGTGCCGCCGCCACCGCCACCGGCGTTTCGACAGCTCGCCCGGACCTGCGCCCTTGACCTTGGTCTGCACGGGTGGATCGGGAAACGCATATCAAAGACACAGGCGCGAGAAGAGGTCAAGAAGTACTACAAGCGCAACCCCGAACAAGTCGAGGCAATGGGACTCGACCCCGAATACTTTTCGATCGACCACGTGGTGCCCTCGCACATCGGCGGGATTGACCACGTCTTTAACTACGTGCTCATGCCCGTTGGGGTGAACGCGCGCTTCAAAGACCGATGGGACAACGAGAAGAAGAAATACGTGGGCCATAACGCCGCCAAGATTGCATCCGACTTTGCGTCTTGGTTTCGTAGCCGCAACGCATCCCAGGAAGACTTTTCCAAATTTGACCCCCATCGCTGCCTCTGATGCGGCACCTACTCGTTCTTGAAATGGACCCGCTTCTTGGACCGTGGGCAGATAGGGCATATAGGGCAGATGAGCGCGCACACTGCGGTCATCACTGTCAGCACAAACACGGCATACACCCCTATGAATATGTACTCGAGCAAGGCTGGCATCTTTTTTTTATAGTTGTACGTGATGTTGTAAGCACCAATATAACAGAGAGATAGCGCAGAATGTGTAAGCAGCACGAGTGAAATGCAGTCGTCCTTGCCCAATTTGTCTCAACTTGATGTTAGTGTAAAGCATGACCGCGAACCCAACTTGGTCTTGACTAGCAATAACGTGAAAAAGGTGTTGCGTGAATGGGGTGTTATTTACAGCAGCAACTCAAACGAGATCGGCGTGTTGTCAAAAACTTCGAATGAACTCCACGGAAGAATCAACTGGATGCAGAAACCCGACGCGCAAGGGTCGTACAACAAGGTTTTCTACGAGGATATGCCTAACTTTCTCAAAGGTATAACGGGCATATACCCATACGACTTATCAACCAATGTCTGCATACGAGTATCAAAAAAACCGTTTACCACAGAGGAAGATTTAGATAACGCATGTGAGGAGGTCTACATGACAATGCTCGCAGCGGACAGGGGACTTGCACCCAAGGTTTATGCCACATATATTTCAAAATTTCCCCATTCCGCACGACTGGTGATGATTACCGAGCAGGGCCAATCCTTGGATACCTACCTAAAGGGTCTTGATGGTATGAATCAACTAGTACTCGCACGGCAATCGGTCGATCTATGCACTCTAGCTGCTCAAAATCATTTTCTCCTGTTAGACATCAAGCCAGGAAACATGATCTGGAGCGCACACAGTGGAAAAGTGTTTATGATTGACATCGACCCAACGTTTTCTTTTGTGGTGGAGCCTCTGAATATACCATGTGCAAGATTTCTGATGATGCTTTTACTTGCAGCCAACATACGATGCGCCGACGAAGGGGGCCAAATGGGAACAGTCATACAGGGGATAGTGAAAGAGTTATTGCTAGCAATGGACACCGAATGCGCAGGAGATGCTATCCTAGGGATGCGCATTAAATGGCAGGGTGAGTGGAAGATACAATTTGAGGGCGAATGGCAGAACATCGAAGATACTTGGCTGACGGCAAAGACCGACAAGAAGTGGTTTGTCATGGCGATCTCCATGTTGATGCACTACCTATACAATTACCCCGGCAATAAGACTGATCTTCATACCTGTTCACCAGAATCGTTCGTATTTGCTTCTGAAACCTTCGCATCGATCTTCAGTGTTCAGAAAGAGTTGTCGATCGTCGGCCAACTACTCGTTTGGCTGCAAAGCACGCCAATTCAATAAATATCATGCCTGTTCTGACCCGGTCCGCCGCGAGGCAGCTAGGGGAAGAGTCCAAAACCTCCCGTCTTGGGCTTCGAGAGCCGGTCACTTCTAAGGCGAGCGCAGTGTGGGAGTATAGGGAAGGTAAAGATATTTACACGAATAAGACACGCCAAAATACATCGATTCCCCAAGTGGATCACTTGTTAGAGATACAGCTCTCGGAGATGGCCCTCGTACGGGCCCTGGCTGACACGAGCGCCACAACCACTTCGATGGCCACCGCACAGACCACAGATATGCTCAGACATGTCATAAATGGGAATGCAAATTTGAATGTTACTTCCGCGCGCGTGAACCAGGCCAAGCGCGGCCCGTTCACCGCCGCCATGAACCGCATCCGATCCGATCGGTTCCGAACGGTTGAGATCGAGCAGCTCGTGCGACAGGGAAAGGGTAAGTGGCTCATTGACGACGGGACGTGGGCAAAGATCAATCGATCCGTTGTGCAGTCGTACGATCAAGTGGATGAAGATATCCGCGGAGGGGGGATTGACGCGTTACCCGAGGCTGCGCGTCTCGTGAACGCGTCACTGGACGAGCTCGGGGCAATCCTGGGCGCTATTGGCATGCAAAGTTGAGTAGATGTTACAATATTTTACAGCAAACACACGCATTTCCTCCATTCTCTTCATACTTTGCTTCCATGTGTTCAACTATAGACCTTCTACGTGCGGGAAGGGCTGGAAGGGCGGTTTTGCGTTCTTCGGTCACAATGGGACTGTCTACGAGTGGCTCCTCGTGTAAAGAGGCGTCCGAGTGTGTGGATGTGCGATGAGAAGTGTCTGCGCCATCCTTTTCTTTGACCATAATGTCACTGTGTGTCTCATCCCGAGTGTTTGTATCTTTAGAAGGGTCAAATAAGGATCGGCGATTGCTGGGTGGCTTGTCTTTTGTGTGGTTAGAGTCGGATCGTGGGCCTATTGAAGGCCGTGCGGCGGGCATTGGATCAAAGACAAACCAGTGAGATTCACTCGTAGTGTACGGTCGGAGCGCTAGCGAGGTCTACTGGCGGCGTGTGGGTGTAATGTGCGTAGTTCCCAATGCCCATTCTGGTGGACACAAACGCGGCTGAAGACACGATTTATGACCGACTTGTTGCAAACAACCCAGAGACGAGTCGGCAGCGGCTGGACGTCGGTGACGTGCACATTAATGGCAAAAACTCTCGCATATGCGTCGAGCGCAAGACATGGAGCGATCTTGCGGCATCGATGAGCGACGGCCGTTTGCACGAGCAAAAGCGCAGGTTCATCGAGACGCGCCAAGACAACGAACACCTCTTCTACGTAATCGAAGGCTCAAGCAGGGAGTGTGGCAATGGTAAGACGCACGGGGTGTCGAACGCCGCGTTGAATGCGTGGATTATCAAGACGATGATCCGGGACCACATTGGGGTGATGCGCACGAACAACAAAGACGACACCGCGTGGGTGCTTTCGTATATTCACAAACAGGTAGAAAACACGGACAGTCTCTTCCAAAACAGCTCGGCGGCGAGTAGCTCGCACGCCTCAGCCCTGGCGACAGCGACCAAGCGCAAGCGCGGGAACCTCGAAGGGGATTCCGGAACTCTTTATGCGCACATGCTGGCTACCGTTCCCGGAATGTCTTTCTCCAAGGCCACGCAAGTTGTTGCAGAGTTTCCTTCATTTCGTGCGCTCATCGACGCACCCGAGAACGCACTAGCCAACGTTGCAGTGGGAGGCAAGAGGCTAGGACCGGCACTGGCAAAGCGTTTAAAGTCAGTCTGCTGACTGAGTCCGACGAGCAATCTGGCGGCATCTGTCTCCGCAGTCGCAAGCTTATATGCTTCGGGAGAACAGTGCATCAACTGATTCATGAGCGTCTTTACGGACTTATCCATGCGGGATTGTACCTCACGCACGCGCACTACCATCTTCTTTGTGCACTGCATTCGCGACGCGGCCTTGCGTGCTTCCGTATCTTTAAAAATACGGTCTTTAAAACGTTCACACTCATCCATCATGTAACGGAGTTTGGCGAGTAGATGTTGGGACTGAGGCAACCCATGCGTAAGAATTGCGGTGCATATGTTTTCCATCACGTGTAATAATGTACGCACATACTGCATGAGGGTGTCGCAGGAAATGTGTCGGTGCGGAGCTTTTGCACAACGTGTGGTCGCCGGGGTGTACCGACTGGTGATTGCCATTTTGTGTGCGTTTGGACGGTCGTTCGTTGAGTACTGATACACTAGTGCCTGCGTGTCACCACCATTGACCACTATGTTCCGAGCACACTCGTGTATATTTGTGGATCAAACAGACGCCAAAGGCGCAGTTTTGGAGAACCCTCAGTGCTCAAATGTCTGTCTATGGCGCACTTTTTCTCGTGGAAAATGCCCCCGTCGGAATCGACATATTGGTTCTGGATCACATATCGACCAGTTTCAAAATGGCACAAATTTTAGTTTCCGACAGGGGGCAATTTTGTGGAACAAAGTGCGCCATAGACAGACATTTGAGCACTGAGGGTTCTCCAAAACTGCGCCTTTGGCGTCTGTTTGATCCACAAATATACACGAGTGTGCTCGACAACTTTTAATGAGTAGCTTGGGCCCGCATGACGTGTAAATGTTACGGTATGGATTTAGCCACAAGCAACATTCGCCTTTTCTGCTCTTCCGAAAACCCAACGGCATGTGTTAACGACCGGCTCAGCTCCAGAAAAGCCTGGTCGTGCTCAGGGCTACGCTCTATGTGGATAGGCTTAATGCGTTTGTGAAGCACTTGGGCTCGTCTGCGTGCCAGCAGTGACCAAACGCCACCCGCGTGACGCAACGTGCGCCTCATGAGGTCCGAGGTGTCGATCATGGTAAACGCCGACCTTTTTGATACCACTTTGGGGTTGATTTCCTTGATGCGTGCTCCGCACAACCCCATGAGCACGCATGCCTCACCCATCACCACAATGTTGCGAATCCGGTTATAGTAGGTGTTATGTGTGTCGGCCACAGTGCCACAGCCAGTTAAGACATCGTCGATTCCGGGTGACCTTTTGGGTCTCACACGACGGTAGAACTCTGTGAGCACCGCATGAGGTGGAAGCAACAACGTGCGCATGGTTGGACGAGGGATGCTTTGCACTGCACTGTTCCAACTGCAACACACTCCTCGCATGGGCTCACTTGCCCACAAATTCCCCTTCATGCCAACCTCGCGGAGCAATTCGGGTGGCAGCTCGCTCCATGGCGGGTGGCGCTTTCGCTTTCCCATTGTCAGCTCATACACTCACAGACCTCTTACACCGTTTATAGCAATGGCTAAGCACACTGCCTGCGTTGCACCAGAGGGCATTGACAGAACAATCGCCGAGAGCCGAGTGTAAGAGTCGAGAGCCGACGAATCAGAAAAATACCACAATGCCAGCAATGTGGGGCGGCGATTGCCATTTTGTGTGCGTTTGGACGGCCGTGCGTCTAGTACTGGTACCTACTTGCCTGCGTGCCACCACCACTTGTCACAATTTACCGAGCACACTCGTGTATATTTGTCGATCAAACAGACGCCAAAGGCGCAGTTTTGGAGAACCCTCAGTGCTCAAATGTCTGTCTATGGCGCACTTTTTCTCGTCAATTTTCCGCAGACCGGAATCCACATTTTGTACCCAGTTGAGCTCAAATTCGAACTTTCCAAAAATGGTTCAAATTCGCCATCCCGCCGGGGGCATTTTTCTCGAGAAAAGTGCGCCATAGACAGACATTTGAGCACTGAGGGTTCTCCAAAACTGCGCCTTTGGCGTCTGTTTGATCGACAAATATACACGAGTGTGCTCGGTAATTCAACTGAGACAGGGTCTCGGCAGAACAATCGCCGAGAGCCGAATGTAACTGCCGAAAGCCGACGAACCACAAAATACCATAGTGCCGTGACTATGGTATTTACCAGGGGGTAGTGCACCTGGAGCAACGCAGGCAGCACCACGGGTACCACGCAGGCAGGCCAACGGTCGTTTCATGGAAGTGTCCAGAACCATACAGTAAAAACGCAGAGAGACGAGACCGCGCACACAAAATGACATCCTTTATCCCATTCGAGCTCGAATACCCCGAACCAAGTGGGGAGATTGCTATGACCGAGACCATTTCAGACGTTGGTGAGCACTCATACAGGGAGGAGAAACATGGCATTCTGTCACACGCTGGACTCCGTGACACAGACTTGAAAAGAGTGCACGACAGTGTCGCGGATTCAGAGCTGTTGGACCTGGGCAATGCATTCGGTGTCATTCGGGCGTCTCACGTACCAGAAAATGAAGTGAAGCGATCTGGCTCCGTTTTTTTCTCCACGATTGCAGCTTGCACAGGGGATGCGGATTTGACCACCAGGGTGACCGAAGAGATTAAGCCATTGCCAGAGCCGACTGAGCCGCCGGTTCCAGGAAAGGATGCCAACATGGAAGAGAAACAGGCGTATGTGTCGTGGATGGTTGGCCAACAAACGGCACACGAACCAACAGGGGACGGGCTTCGCTGGGACTTGAAGAAGTTACACGAGAGAACTGGCAAGATAGTCAATTGCGGACTCCGAAAATGCCTTGTGCTCGCGCCTGGGGTCACGGTGGTGCCCGACTATGAGAATGGCAAAAGGCGCACGTATGACCTGAACAAGCTGAAGTGGTCAAGGGAGCTTGTAGACAAGCTTAGCACTAGAATGGGCATCTCCGACTGCCCGTTGGTGGTTGAGCCCAATTGTTACCACGGAAAGAAAGCACGCAAAGAGTGCTGCATACCGCCCCACCGCGACGCGGAGCGCAAACTGGTCATTGGTGCAAGACTTGGCGACGCGCCATTCTTCCTGATGTTCATCCCGTTCTATGATGCGAAGCCCGTTGGTGTGCCAATAATTCGCCTGCTTGCCCCTGGAACAGTGTATGCTTTTAGCATTGAAGCGGCGGGATGGTCGCTGACAAAGGACGACAAGTGGTCTGCCAAAAACCACAAGGGATTTCATTGGAAGCATGCTGCAGGACACAACATCTTGCCATCGTTTGGCAAGCACAAAAATGCCATATTGTCTCTCATTTCCCGTTGGTGTGAAGAGCGCGACATGCCGCTGCCCAAATGGATGTTGGAGGAGAAGGTGAGCGGAAAGAAGCGGAAGATGGCCGAGTAAACACTGTACATGCCCACGAACACATAATATAAGGTATGTAGTTACATAGTATCGTACATTGGTATGTCGACTAAAGGGGGCGAGACACAGCACAATTCTCATAGATTGCCGCTCGATGCAGTATTGTCGGTCGGAAGTCGTACTGGATTACTAAAGCATAAACTGCTCAAAATTCCACACGAGCTTCAACTGTTGATCAATAATGGTCCGAATTTCAAATTTATACCAGACAAAAACGCCGATGATATTGACTACAAACTTGATCTGTTGCAGTGGTACTACAAAGAAACTCTCGCAAATCCCGAACTTGCCAGCACCAGAATCCAAAATATGCCATTGGACGTGTACGAATTGCAAGGGGAATATGTTCCGGTCCGGTATTACGTCTACGATCTACCTTCTAAAGTTCAGCCATGGAAAGTGGGAGCCGCCAAAGAATCAAATATGGGCGTTTTGTTTATCAAAAATCCCACAAACATGCATCCTCACCGGTACAGGCTCCTTGTGGTCAGCCCCGAAGTCTTTAACCAATACAAAGAAAACGAACGCCGCAACAACGTAAACGACGATATTATATATATAATCGCAGCACTCGCATCTATAATTACATTGACCCGTCGCAGTAAGTAGTTGACGTCAAGCTCGCCGTAGCAAAGCTTATATAAATCTTGATCTCTCCTCACAATGTACACACCCGTACATGTTACTGTGCCAAACTCAAATTTTCGCGTACAACTGCCGTGTTGGGTGTGGATGGGTACTTCTTGTAGTGTGAGGTGCGTTCGTCCGCCTTGGCCGGTTCGGGAGTTGGCTGTGTGGACTGTGTATTCTGTTCTTGACTTTCCTCATGTAGCATCCCGGCCAACTCGGCCTCGAGCTCGTCGTCGTCCAGAGCGAGCGAGGAGCCATCGTTCAGTTGCGCGAGTGCGGCCTGGATGTCCTCGTTCAGGTCTCTGATGTCGCCCGCCTCGTCTGCCACCTTTTCTACACTGGCGAGCGCCTTCTTCGACGTCTTCATCGGGCCCATTGTTGCTTCGAGTGCGCTCGCGATTTGGGTTTGCAAGGAGACGTCCTCCATCATGTTGGTTTGCCGTTCCACTGCGTCTGCGGCTTGCTGTAGCGACCCAGCGTGTGCAGCGGCCTGCTTCGACTTTTTGAGCATGCGCATCGCCTTTGCCTTCTCTCCCGCTTTCATCAGTCGCGCGGCCTCGCGCTTGCACTCGTCGGCTTTCTCGTCGAGCGACTCGACGCGAGTCGACAGCGCCATCGACGCGCCTTGCAGGCGGTCGACTGCTCGCTCCTGTTTGGTCTTGCCGCTCCTCTTGCCAAAGAGAGAGACGCTAATCTCGCGTTGCGAGAGCGCGTCGGATCGCTCCATTCCCTTTGCGAGGAACTGTGTGTCGCTGCTTTGGACACGTCTTCGTCCACTCGCCCGCCTTACCAGACCCAGCAATCCACACATACCCCCTCCACACCCAAATGGGACGGCGGCGTCCTCGTCCACTTGACGCGCGATTGCGTCCAACCGCGCGCTGATCTCGCGGCGCTCTTGCTCGCGCTTTTGTTCGATTGACCTCACGTCGTCCATTGTTACGACGTCGGAGGATCGCTCGGGGCGGAAGGCAGGCTCCTCCTGCTCAACCACTTTCTTTTTACGGGCCATATCAGTCTACACTAGGACATTGATAGATCAAGAGTATACTTAGCGAACTCAATTGGTACTGTCACACCGCGCCTAATTCTACACCCTACTCTGCAGCGATAGAATACTGACTAGAGAGTCCAGCTAGCGATATTCTATCTGAGGACAGAAATCACAGCTGCCAGCCAGTGCGTGTGTGTTCTAGATCCGATTCCACAACAGAACTTTGGCGCAAGAAGGGTCACTCATGCAGGGCGCCTCGGGTTTAGAATAATAGCCATCTCCGTCATCGTACTTGGAGTCATAGATGCTATGGCGGGACCACTCAATCTGTTTGCCCTCTTCCGTCCAATCTGGTGACCATTCTGACTCAAATCCTTCGTGATCGTCGAGGAGGATAATTTCTTTGCGCATGACAAACCGGCTACCAAATCCTGAGCAACAGCCAATGAATATATCTCTAGGGTTGCGCATCTTAAATCTGTAGCGCATTGCCGGGAACAATTCTTGATGAAACGTCGCGTAGCCATTGGGACAAACGACCATGATGCCGTGCTTCAAGCCGTCGCTGTCCTGTACCTCCCACTTGCCAATGTAGTTCTCGAACACGTCCTTGTAGTGTGAGTCTTCGCCTTGTCTTTGGAGGCGCCGTGGAATGCCCCGGATGTGCTTGTTGATCCGTGTCATTTTGTGTGCGTTGCTCTATGCAAGTATGTTCAATTGATGTCACGTGCCCGTCACGGACTTGTCCTGTCTGTACGACTAGTGCCGCGCAGGCAGCGACTGGTGCCGCGCAGGCAGCGACTGGTGCCGCGCAGGCAGCCGGGATTCGGCAAGCGCTACGTAACGAGTATCACAGACCAACAAACAGAGACGCACACAAATGACATCCCGCTCAAACCCCGCCTCCGCAAACTCGACCCAGCTAAGCGTTGACATTATCTTCCTGGTCCTGCTCGGCAAGAAGCTGCACGAGCTCCGATACCTGAAGTGCGTCAGCAGTACCTTTGCCAACGCCGCAAGGCGGGTGGTGCACACGAGAAAATGGATCTGGAGCTCAACATACAATCCCATCAATCGCGATGACATTGTGACTCTCCTTTTGCGCGCTCCATTATCGCTGCCATTGCGTCTTGTAAAGATCAGACAATCGGTTGATGACGAATCTTGTAGAGATCGGCTAGTTCCAGTCCCATATGGAGCAACTGCAACTCTTCACGACCTCTCGATTGAGAAACACACAGTTAATCTGGGACTAGAAGAAATTGATGGCGAAGACGATTCAGATGGTGAAGACCCTATTGTAATGGATCAAGACGCACTGCGCATTCATGGTGCCACCTTGGAGGTCGATGGGGTTGGCATATTTGCTGAACCTCACAGACTTGCGGAATATCGATCGTGTAAAACCAATAACACTCCCCGTATGTGTTCCTGCGGAGGGATGACCGAATTTGGGGTCAACTACTTCCCGTTCGATGAATCTACAGGCGAATTTGACATGTCTTGGGGGCTTGGATCTTGGGGGATTATCCCAAAGGACTGCACAGCGAAATACTTGTCTGAGCTGTCATTCGACATGTCACTCGGCCACGCGTTGCTCACTGGCAGGAACCCCAGTGGCGTTACATTAGTTACGCGTGACTGATAGGTAGAATTCCCCAGTGCGTAGCCATAAGACTGCATCTTGTATCTTCGTATGTAAGAATGAAGGTCGAACTGATCGCGGCCACCTATCCCAAATCCACTTATTCGGCATGGGGTGCGTTGTTTTACACGCTCGAAGGGGGCGAGGGGCACACGTACGGACACGTCGGTCTTCGCTTCAGCGAACTGACCGATGCGGACAAAGCCCACATTAAGACTATAGGTGACACGGTGGCGTTCGACATGCTCAACATCCGAAGGCCAATGTTTGTAACGTGGGGAAGTAAGGCGGTTCTTGAGGCGTGGACGATGCGTACGTGCCTGTACACGTACAAACTCCGCCTAGACAAGGAGGAGACGCGCCTTGCGTTCGAACACGCCAAATGGTTTGTAGACAACGGATACCCATACTCCAACATCTCGTATTTAAACGCGTGTTGCCCGGGGGTGTGCAATTTGGGCTGCTTCGCATGTGGCGGAGCCTGCACGACGTGTCAATGCATCGGCATTCAAAGTGGGCACTGTGTGTCCCTCATCTACATGGTCCTTGCGAACGCGCGAGTGCGGAGAAACGTCGGAAACCCCATTGTGCATCTAGAGGATGCACACGCCGCATTACCACTCACACACCCGCGGTTGGTGGGCGCCTTAGGGTGTTATGGCTGCTGCGATGTGCCACCCGCGGCGTTCTCGCCACTAGACCTCATCAAGTCACTGCAGGAAGCAAATATCACAGAGGGCATCGAATACGAACGCACAGATTGCACGGCAGTGGTACCATTGCTTGCTATAAGACTGTAAATTCGTGCAACGATTGACATACTCATAGTGAGATGTGGACATTGCCTACCGTTCAAATTGGTGTTCTCGAAAAATTCAAGCGACAAACACTAGTAGGGGAAATAAGTAACCAACTTAATCGCCTTGTCGAAGCCAGGTTAGAAGGAGGGTTAGATGAAGCTCTAATAGCTAATACCCTCCGTCTGATCGAAGATGGGCTCGAATCGTCCCCGGAGTTGCAACAAACCCGCGCCACTCCGATTCAAGATAATCAAGTAGGTGAACTCACAACTAAAGTTACTGAGCTGAAAGCGATGTATGATGACCCTACTGCTCGGGAGGAGTTTGTGAATGTTCTTCGGAATGTGCTTATAGTGTGCCAACCACCCGAGGGTGAAGATTCGATGAACGATTATCGAAGCCGTGTCAATGAAACGATTGAAGTATGGGCAAACACTTTAAATGTAGAGATACCTATTCGACTCCACGATGTCGGGAGAGTTCATGCGCAAAAAGTTAGAAGTCAAGTTCTGCTGGCAAACGAAATCACAAAGCAAGAAGCGCATGTACAGCCATTCTCTACGCGTGGAATGGAATATTTGCAATCTCTCGGATACGAGGTCGTCACAGTACCAGGAGATGGCAGCTGTCTTTTTCATTCGGTTGCTTACAGTCTTGTCAATCGAACTGCAGAAGAACTTCGGGAGCGTGCACTTACGTATATGCAAACATCCAAAGGGCAGCGGCTTTTAGATCTCGCCATGGCAGAAATGAGGCTACCGACACGCAATGCATACTTGACGTCTATGAGGAATAGTTGGGAATGGGGCGGAAATTCCGAACTGAATGCTATGGCCGAGGACCAGAGGATTATAATCGTGGTGTTCAGACTTGTTTCGAAGTCGAACTCAGTTACAGTACATGCTCCTCTAGGTACTATCAAGGATCCTCCCACAATGGAGATAATGAGAACACGAATGGGATACCGCGCATCTGATGTAGACGTCGAAATTGCCCTTCAGCAGGCAAGGGATCTGTGGGCTCGAACTGGCTTGTACGATCCACCCGTGTATGTCGCGTACAATGGAAGTCATTACAATGCACTGACGCGCTCACGAACGCCACAGACGCAGCAACGTTCGCGACACAAAAGTGATGAAGATCTCGCATTTCGTCTACAAAAGGAAGAGTTTGCCCAGGATCAGAACGCCAAAGTTGTGGAGCAAATGAAGAGGTTGCAAAGCACGGGTCGCCCTGGTAAGAAGCCAAATGTCCCTGTTCAGGAGGAGAGCGATGAGGATCTCGCGCTGCATCTACAAGCCGAAGAACATTTTCGCAGACTGAGAGCGAACAAGGCGGGTCCGTCTGGCACAAGTTCGCAACCAGTGCCACCCCGTAATCAGGAGGAGAGCGATGCAGATTTCGCGCGGAGTCTACTTAGTCAGGAGGAGAGCGATGCAGATCTCGCGCGGCGTCTACAAGCTGCAGAAGGCAATGGAACCGACCTCTGGGCGCTGACGAAGCAACTCCAAAAGTAGCATTCTGAACAATGCCTCATGCAGTGAAGTATGTATAAGACTAAAGTGTATGGTGTGTAGTGAAGAGAAGAGTAGATATCACAGAAAATTATATTCGAATGTACCCGCAATGGTTGGATCACCTAGGGCCATGTGGGAATCGTATATCATGGACGAGATTCATCTCCGTTGCAAACTTACTCGCCTTTTTTGCGCACTTGGGAGGAGTAATTGTTGCCGCCGTGGTGAACAACGAGGATGGGGATTTCTCCCAGCCCAGCATCGACGTGTACATCCCGTCGATCGATTTCCAGCGCCAATCCAAAGGCGCGGGGGCAAGTTTCGAGCTCAAGCCCGTACTGGAGAAGCTAGAGAGTCCACTCTCTCTGCGTTGGCTCGCGATTTCGTTCTTTGCCATCTCGGCCTTCTTCCACCTCGTCATCTTCGTGGACGCCGCGTTTATCGGACGCTTCTACTTCAAATTGATCCACGAGTGCAAGGCACCCTTCCGCTGGATCGAATACAGCGTCTCTGCGAGCGTGATGCTGTGGACCATTGCGTTCGCAGGCGGCCTGAAGGACATTTACCTGCTCGTCACCCTCGCTGTGCTGTGCTTCGTCACGATGACATACGGCTACTTTACCGAGGCACTCAGTCGCCCGAACATGAATCTCGACGAGAGCCGCACCAAGTACTACGTGGTTGATGGCAAAATCCACGAAAATCGAGACTTCCAGCGAGTGGCCCGGAGTGAACAACAGGACGAATCGCCGATTGTATGGGGTACACCCGTCGAAGGCAGTGTTTTTAAGAGCATTGTATTTAAAGACGGATTCTACGGTCCTCCCACCAAGTGGCTCACACGCTCTCCCTGGGAGCGGCTCAGACCCCACTTGCTAGGATACATTCCGTACCTCACCGCCTACGGAATCATTCTCCATTCGTTCTACCACAACACGTCGGGCAACGAACAAGGCCCCCCCGAGTGGGTGCACGGGATCGTCTGGGGACAGTTTGCGCTCTTCACAGTGTTCGGTCTCTCCCAGGCTGTGCAACAGGCAAGCGACTATGGCTGTGCAAACTACATTGTGTGGGAGGCAGTCTACATCCTGCTCAGCTTGGTTGCGAAGATGGTGCTTGGACTCATGCTCGTGGTGAACGTCTTCTTCTACAGCTCGTTCGACGAGGCGGTCGCCACAGATCGATGATCGCACTCGTGTAGTTTAAAAGTAAGCCATCTCTTCGCTTACTGTCCGCATGACGTCTGCTGGGATGCCCCAACAAATGGCGACTTTCTTCCCATTCATTCGAGCAATTCGTCTCGCACTGTCGACGGCAATCGTTGCCCTAGCTGCGCAATTCAGCGACTCACATAGTTTGGCTGGAGATGATGTGCCACCCTCCGTAAGCTGTGTAACCTCAAAGCCTTCTTCATCACACCGCACTTTCGCACGGAGGCCAAACGTGATCTTACCAGCGGAATCAGGTGGGTAAGATAGGTTGATGTAGAGTGTATCGCGTGTGCCTCCCAGTGATATCGTTGAATGTGTGTACATTTTAAGCTTGTCTTCTAGATCTTTCGATTTGCGGAGGTGACATAGGACTGCGTCCTTCACATGTCCGCCAATAAGCTTGAAAAATTTGTCGGTGTCCCGACCAGCCTTGAGGAAGACATCATGGAGTTGGCCAAACTTTGTGGAAATGGCGCTGGCTACGGGTCGGCGGAAAGCGCGCTTTCCAATTGCACTTGACTTGACATTCATCGGTTGGGTGCGACGCATAAGTGACCCGTGATTCTGTGGTTTGCGTTGGCAAGCTGGACCAGGCAAAGAAAACGAGTTCAGTGTTGCGTATCCAAGTGCGTGCGCAAAATTCTTGTTTACATGACAAGAGTCCACGAGACCTGCGCGCGGTATCGCTTTGGACCTCTTCAAGAGAGGAGGATAATCGAGGGTGCTGGTGTGGGCGATGGGTGTTGTCGGCATGAGTGCCATTGTGTGCGTCGGCTGGCTTGCGTATTGTTCGCTAGATCCAGAGCCGCCTGCGTTCCACCGACCAGCCGTTAGCGACATTGGTGGAACGCAGGCATAAATCCAATATCAACCCCCTTGGATATAAACACTCGCATGCCCAAACGATTTAGGGGCCCTGCAAGAGCCCCCGATGCGCGGGGGCCTGCAAGAGCCCCCGTTGCGCGAATACGAGCACGGCTCCGGGCGCCGCCGCTTGTCTTTGCACCCGTTGCAAAAGAGACTCATGTGGTCGATACCACAACAAAGGAGACCAATGATGTGCCAGAGCGTGTTGCAGAGGACAGTTGTGTTGTGTTCTCGTGTGTTGCATTCGGCAATAAAACAGTGCAGTCAATACGGAAAGCCCTTGAGCGTGATGGAATTATCTACAGTTACGGGTCAAAAAAGTTGCCAATTGGTGAGGCGCCGCTACTAAACACATGTAGCGATCCCACTGTCAGGCTGCTACGTGACCGCATGAAAGACCCAGAGTATGAGTATCCACCAGACATGTACGGGGGATTTATGTAAAAAGTGAGCCTAATAATTCACACTTCGATCTGCTTGTTGCAATGCACGATTCTATGGCATCAATGTGTGCCTTGAACCGAATGGGATCTCCGAATTGTTCCAAATGTGCACGACTGAGTAGCTTCTTGTATTCGAGGTAGTCCCCGTCTTCTTTGCGTGGTAAGAATCGACTGGTTCTGCAAGAGAACCCGTCATAATACTCGAGAGGGTCTGGCTGTTCATACGCGGTATGCATGAGCACGGCATAAATCGACACAATCGTGACAAACTTTATAAATTTACGCCTCTGCAAGCGATTGTCGCACGATGCATCGTACCACGGGCAAGCGATGGCCAATTTTCGGATGACCAACGCCGCGAGCGCCCTTGCGTAGTAATCGGCGATGGTTCGTGGTCTGTCTTCCTTGATGATACTGCTTAAGCGAACGGCAATCGAGACGGCGGCTTCCTCCCACGGACACTCAATGAGCATGCCGTATAGGTTCATCGCGACCATTCCGTTGGGTGTCGATTGCACATCAAACAGAATGCTTTGTTCGAGTCGCAAGAGCATCCTGTAGATTCGATCCTTTGCTGCATTTTCTGGGCGGTGGTTGAATATCACGTCGATGCAGTCACCGCCCGACCGCGAAGCAACGCTCACAGCCACCAAGTGTTGCGAAAAGACCGAATACAGTTGTTCGTATTCTTGCGTGTCAAATTTGATTACAATGCCAAGCAACACAGCTGCCAAAAACCATACGTTAGGTGGCATACCATTGTAAGTCAAGTGGTTGTCATCGGAAATGAATTCGCCCAGAGAGCCAATGCACTTGAGATGCGACCATGGAGTCCGTGCCGGAAGGGTCCATCTAAGGGTGCCTGTGGCGTTTATCCGGCGTGCAATGTGCATGGCTTGCAGTCCGTAGCCACTGTTCCCCAATATGGAGCCTGGATACGCAAACCGATCTCCAAACACCGAACAATGCCCTTCTTGAAACCGTCTGTTCCATGTTGGTGCGTGCACGTCGTATACCTTCACCCGAATACACTCGCCTGATGTAGTTGCCAACAGAGTGTGTACGCATTTATCAAGCTCACTAAACCAGTCTGTGGACATATCACGATGTTTCTTGGAGTAGCAGGTGTTTGACAGAAGCTGCCTCTTGTGGACGCACTGACCGCTTTTCGCATTCGGTGTTGCAAACATGTTTCAATCTGCGGGAGGCTGTGTTGTATGCCTTGCGTTGGCTTAGCGAGGTGGTCGTTCAAACAACCACAGACTGTCACCTGCGTGTTACCGAGAGTTGTTGCCTGCGTGCTTCATGTCAGCCAATGAGCGCTAGGCTCGCACAGACATGCATACAAGCACGCGACATCGTCGCACCGACATGGATAGTTTGCCAGAGTTCGTGGAGCTTCCTAGTGGATATGGTGTGGTACCACGCTCACAGCTACGACACTTTCGAAAGGCTGCGTATAGGCAGTTGCTGTCGATGCTGGGCAGGGGCGTGCAGATACAACCAAAAGAAATCACATCGTCCATCGAATCAGTCGAACTAGTGTTCTCAAATGTCGACTTGCTCCGAAACATTGTACTCCACATGGTCGAAGACACTGGACTGAATGGTCTACGCAGTATAATGGTTCTGTCATGGCTCGCGTCAGTGTGCTTGGGCCTCTCGCACGTATTTTGTAATTCCAATCAAATGCGTGGCATTCTTGCAGCATTAAGACTCGAAGTATTCAGCAGGATGTGTGTGACACAGAGATCGGATTTGTGGGACTCGCCGCACGTGTACAGGGACGCGCCGGCCTATACATACACAATTCGCCTACTAAAGCAAATGAATTCCGAAGATCAGATTGCACATTTGACGGACGGCGTTACCCTCCAAGCGCTGCACTGCGCGCTACAGAGCAGCCATCAGTTCAGAATCTCATTCAACAGCGAAAAGAAACGGGAGGTTGCACATCCAAGAAAGCGCGCCCGCGTGCATGAAGAGCCGTGTTCTATCAACATGGTAAGCCAGAGCGCGCTTTTGATTTCGTCTACCAACACACAATACCACGAGCTGCTTGTTGTTGTTCGCCGCCGAACACGCACAGCGTGTCCGTCCAGTTGTGAAGACATCACAAAATCAAAGCGGAAGGAACTTGAAGTTGCACTCTTTTCCGGCTCTTGTATTAGCACAACGTTGAGCGGGGAGGGCGTGTGTCGACTGTTGGCGACTTCCGAGATCCCATCTGGTGCTTCCGCACGCGCAGACGCCTCGGCATTAACTGCGTCCACGCCACACCACATGTGCACGTCCAACGACGGCAACGCAATCGCAGTGGCGTGCACAATGGAGCGCCCTGATAACATCAGTGCACTTTGGGTAATCAGCGTGCGTGTGGACGAAGAGACATGCGGCATGTCGGTGCCGCAGCTCATTGCCCCTCCGAACACGCGCGAAATGCACGCACAGACTGCGTGGTTCATGGACGATAACAACCGCAACACGCTGGTGACGATATACTCGTCCATGTGTGTGTCTCCAGACAACACCGTGTTTATCGAGTCTCCAGATGGGCGCTGTTCGTTTGTGGTTACACGCCACATCAGAGATCACAACAATACATGGCAGTTTTTAATGGTAAGTGATCGCTTTGACCACCTGCTCATTACGGCCTGTCCGTGTGCGGGGGGAACTATGGCCGCACTATTAGTGGAGAACGAAGAAGTCGAAAGAGAACAACTGATTCGCTTTTGGAATGCCGACGACGATGCCCCAACGATATCGATTGACATCCATGTCGACTTGGACGACGAATGTCAAGTGGGCATGACTACCCAAAGCATCGCAATGTCCCCTTCTGGCGAGACATTTGTGCACGTGTTAGGCTTTGGAATTGAACACCCACAATTCAACGACACGTACGCCCAAGTACAAATATACAAACGGGCATTCATCGACGGCGAGTGCACGTATACTTACGCGTCGCGGGTGGAGGAGCCACGAGTGACCTGCTTAATGGACGAGCGCCACAAGATCACCTACGACGCACATTTCTCGCCGTGTGAGCGCTTTGTAGTCATGCTTAGTGGGCGCCACCGATTTGGGTACACGGAAATGACGATCGCAACAATCGACTTGTGGAACACGCTTGCCATAGGAAACCACCCACCTATTGCACGTATAGTTCATGAACAGCACTCTGAAATGGACGCATACACTTCGCGAACTGCATGCCTCCGCTACATCGAGTGGACATTCAACGGGATGTTCCTTGCGCTTGGCCGAGGCGCTGTATATCTCAGGCAGCACACGCGACTTGGAGAACTGAAACAGGCTCTAGTATCACATGGTGCATGACCGGTCATCGAACATAAACGTGTATATTTTGCGATCAAACAGACGCCAAAGGCGCAGTTTTGGAGAACCCTCAGTGCTCAAACGTCTGTCTATGGCGCACTTTTTCTCATGAAAATGCCGCCGCTCGGAAGCCGTGTTTTTATCCGGGGTAGGGTCAAACTCGACCATTTCTCAAAATGGACCAAATACTCGATTGCGCCTGGGGGCATTTTCTCGAGAAAAAGTGCGCCATAGACAGACGTTTGAGCACTGAGGGTTCTCCAAAACTGCGCCTTTGGCGTCTGTTTGATCGCAAAATATACACGTTTATGTTCGGTGGATATTGATCTCCGAATGGCGAGATAGTCGTAATTGCGAACATAATCGTGTATATTTTGCGAATCAAACAGACGCCAAAGGCGCAGTTTTGGAGAATGTTCAGTGCTCAAATGTCTGTCTATGGCGCACTTTTTCTCGAAAAATTCCCCCCGGGCGGAATCCCCATTTTTACACGTAGTGGGGTCCAGATCAAATGTTTTGCAAAATGACCAAAAATGGCCATCCCGACAGGGGGCATTTCTCGAAAAAAAGTGCGCCATAGACAGACATTTGAGCACCGAGTATGGACTCTCCCTTGGCCGGAGGGGTGCAAAAAGTGGCGGCCTCAAATGTCTGTCTATGGCGCACCTTTGTCAAATATACACGAGTGGGTTCGACTACTGCTGGAAAGGAAGTGCATCACCCGGACAACACCTCCACACGCTGGGTGACATGTGCTTTTCGATCATAGCCACGACAGGGTGATTTTTTGTGCGAGTCGCCATCTGGTACACTTTGCAAATGCACAACCATTTCGGTTGTGAATTTGCTAATGTTGCCATCTCATTAAAAGTACGGCTCAGTAAAAGTACGGCTCAGTTGGCCACCGCTATCAGTAGGTCTCCGCGCAAACACTGCTGTAAATATGAGCGACGACTTTGGTCCACAGTAAGAGGGTGCGAGGGATTGGTGTCCACGTGGCCAACGGTTGTGGTTGGTGGAACGCAGGCAAACAATCTGTGAAATACACACTTCAGACTCGCGCACGCAGAGCCATGATCGCGATGCCCATGGCGCAGCTCAATCCGCACGCATTGGAGTCCAAAGCACTGTTCCCGTCTGACGAGTACACGAGAGATGTACGCAGCTTGGTTGACGAGGTAATAAACGACAAGCCGTTGGCCAGGATACTGCAGGGTACCGCGGTGGACAACCCAGACTTCAAGAGGAAGCTTCGTACTGATCTAAAGGAAGGTCAATTAAATGCGAAGTTGTTGTTTAAGCAGTATGAGCCAGTTGCAGATGGCGATGTGACGAGTGATTGTGTTCCTCTCTCTGGAGATCTTGACCATAGCTGGGTTCGTCCATTGACAGACCGCGAAATGAAGCAGAGTGCACAGCTGGTTATCACACTGAATACACGCCACCCGAAGTACCCAGAAGCCAAACCGTCGATACGTCTTTCGATGGTAGGAAACGACAAACTAAAGCTCGAGGCACGCCCAGTGGCAGGGCCATGGCAGGATTTCGAAGTTGTGGCGGATGACTGTGACAAACTCAAGGAGCGTGTTTTCGACGTGGACACCAATCGCAAGGTGTTTAGTACCGGGTTTGATTCGTTGACGCCGATGTTTACGTCGGTTTGCAAGTGGAATCCTCTCCAGCACGTTGTGTGTGACATCGAGTCCGGGTGGAGCTTAATGCCCCACTTTCTGTCCAAAGCATTCGTATTTGTGGTGAGCACGTATTTACGTCCACAAATTGTGGGAATTGCCGCCATGGGAGGCGATGATGCCGGGGTCACGCGTGACCTCGTTGCAGAGCGCGTGTCATTCCGCGCACAGTCGCACGCAAATGCACAACGCGCGGTCTTGTCGATGGACGTCCATCGTAATAACGGGGCGTGTTGGTGCGGCGTCCATCCCCGCTGTTGTTCGGAAGAGGCTCCCATAGACACCCCCGTCGATACACATGTGAAGATCGACCTCATGTGCTGTGGTCGGAGAGCGGAAAGAGTGGACAATTTATTCATTTGTCCGTGCCACAACAAGACGACCAATGTGTACCAGCCCAACGGGAATGCACCTGTGGTGTGCATGGAAGACATGTCCGTGGTGGTGAAGTGTGTACACAGCGAGCAGCAGTCTCTCGAAGACATCGCGGCAAGGCGCCAGTCAAAGAGATGGACCGAGACTCGGTTTGCAATCCATTTAAACCACACCGAACAAGTTCTGCTTGGGCACATTATCAACTCTGCTGTGAATGTGTACACATTCCTATCGAGGGCAGTAACGGTGTCGGAGGAAGATTATCCTGAAGACGAGATTGTGAAGTACATTGGTCAGCACATGTCACGCGAGGCTCGATTGCTCCACGAAGCACTCTGTACTCCGACTCCTGGGTCCTCATCGGTCACAACAGACACCGAGGAGGTCGATGAATTTGAAGAGCTAGGCGAAGATGTGCTGTACACGCACGACACCGAGGTGATCGAACTAGTGCGGAGCGGAAAGCTCTGGCTTGAGCTTAAGAGCGGACAGATATACAAGGGTGCAGGTGTACGTCCAAAGTACAGAAATCCCAAGAAGCTCGCAAAGCTGCGACAAGTTCCAGACCTGATGGCACGCATTGTCACTTCTGGGACGCTGAAAAAGTACAAGGTGGGCAAGCGAGGTGCGGCTGGTGCTGAGAAAGCCAAGCTGCCGGCAGTGTATCGCCGGCTTGTCCCAGTCAAGGTCTTCTGAACACACGGCGTAATCGCAGTGCTTTAGCAAAATGTAGTAGGAGAGAGAGAGAGAGAGAGCAATCGCCCGCTAGCCTAGTGTCTTAGACACCAACTACAATACAAGCACACGAGTTCACTTGCACCTCCGTTATTTATTTGTGGTTTAATAGATGCCACTGATTGAGTTAACACGTGTCCGCGGTGCGGATCAGCAAATTACATCCCCCAAGACGCCCAGTGGGGTGACCAGGGTGGGACCCCCACGGGTTCCATGGTGTCACGCAGGCAGTATAGACAGCCGAGTTCCGTCCTCCGACATATCCAAAGCCGTCGCGCCTGAACGCACAAAAATGTACATGGTTGATCTACTATGCGACCCGAAGGCGGAATCATTGACGGAGTACTGGGCGCTGCAAACGCACAACACGACTCCAGAGCAGAGAGTCAAGTTCTTGAGAGAGTTGACAACTGACCCTTTTGGGCTGGGGTACCCACAGCTCCCGGCAGAGTTGGCACGGTCGATCTACAAATACGCGACAGAGTGCATGGCCAAGTCCGTCAAGGTGGGAACAGACCCCCGATCGTACGTAAGCGAGGAACGCGCGGGCGAGTTGTATAATGCACTGTGCATGGCATATTCGGACGCCAAGGCAAAGAAACACATCTCCGCCTACTTCAAAGAAGCTGGCCTCATCTTATTGTCTCTCTTCCTCGATAACGCACCGACCAATGTAACACACTCGTTGGACAGCGACGTGGCCAGCTATTTCTTTCTTGTGAGCGCCGCATTGTCGCTGTTGTCGCCTTCGCTTACTCCGTCTGGTGGACAGCCAGCACTCAAGGCGCACTGCCCGTACACTGCCGCTTGGTATGCGGTGGTCTCTCTCCTGAAATGTAGAACGCACGCCAATTGGCACATGGACGATGCTCTGCTGGCGTACATTGATCACTTGCTGTCGATAGACTTTATTCCTTGCTCCGCAATGCAGTGTAGCAACGAGTTGGAGACATACGTCATACGACGCTTCCCCGAGCTTTACACGGCAGCTCGCCTGTCGTCCAGGCATTCACTCCACTATTTCCTCGACTGTCGCCACCCTGGGATTTTTGAAGAGGCAGCAAAACGCATGGTAGAACTCGATTCTATCGACGGTCCTTGCACCGATATCGTCCATGACGACGTGAATATATGGAAGGACGAGTTGGACGAGCCTCACGAGCATACCCCAGAGTGGGCTCAAGGGCTGCTCGATGAATCGGACACACTTGTCTGTGCCATGTCCATCGCCGAGAAAGAGGATGTGTTTGACATATCGTTGGGATTGGGGGAGATTGAGATGCATTCGCTCCCGTCGCCTCCTGTTGCCACGTTCAAACGCGCCGCCAACACGACCGAGTTCGAAACTCCGGAGAAGATTAATCAGTGGCCACAGAGAAAAGTGATGAAGACACGTTCCGGTCGAAAGTCGCTTCGCAAAGTCGTCTTTTGACACATATGGTGTTGATGGTGTTGATAGTGTTGATGGTGTTGATGGTGTTGATGGTATGGTAAATAATCTTTATCAAAGTACACGAGCGGGTTCGCGGCTTGATGGGCCACCGTCGCTAAAATTGTACTAGACGGTGGCACGCAGGCGTGTACGGTTGTCGCGTGTGTCTACCTCGCACATGCAGCGCAATCCGAGCTGCGAACTTCATGACGCGCATGTAAAGCGCCGGCGTCTTGAGCGCAAGTGTCGTACTGTAGAGTCACGGCTTCCTGTGCCTGCGGAAGGCGACACCGACTCGGTGAAGCTGGCGGCGGTGATGCGTGCTGTTGCTGCAGTAACAGACATTGAGTGTCAAACACAGGGCGTGGACGCCACTGACCTGTACAATTCGGTGGTAAATGCCATATGCTTTAAAACAGACAGGCGACCGGACACAGATAAGAAAGACTCGCACACAGTCGACACCCTAAAAGCTACAAAAAGAGACGATGAAGCGCTGCTCAATGAGGCACGTAGTTACCACTGGCAGGTCTCTCGAATTCTCGAGCAACTTCAGAAACGCACATAACGCAAGAAATAGAGCGTCAGATTACGACATAGACATGTGTTGTAAACAGTAAAGTGTTCGCTAACCGCCCACACTATATCAAATGTATTTGATGTGTACATCATCATGCTCAAGTGTATCGCACACTGAGTTCATTTTTTGTTGTTTTACAAGATGACAACCGTCTACGAGCACCTAGAATCGCTCATGCCATCCAGAGAACTACATGAACACTTTTCCGAGAACGAACACTTACTTCGAGAGCTCATCGCGTCCCATCCACCTTGTTCAATGCAAATGCTTCGCAGTGATGTACTACAATTGTTGGCAAGCATGTCAGAGCGCCGAGTCATTGAGATTCAGAATTTGCCCGTCGTTGGGAAGTCGCACGATGACGCTTACTTGCGCCCACCACTTGACGGGGAACGGGAATGTGTGCGCGGGTCCGAATGCTTGTGCAACTTCCTAGCCAAAGTGCGACACGGGGGCGGAACGTCCCTGGCGTTTGTTGGTGTGGAGTTTATGACCCCGGCCGAGAAGGAACAGTGGGAGGCGAGTGGCCAACACCCCAAGTCGCATGGCAGGTGTTTGCTGTGCATTCGCTACCTCACCACACTATTATACACAATGGCGCGGTGCGACCCGCGCTTTCGAATGCATCGACCAGAAGCCAACCAAGAAAGTGACACATTCGGCAAGACGCGTGATGAGCCTGAAGAAGGGCAAATTTCCCGCACGCGCCGACGGTCAAAGCAACAACAAGGGGCATTATTGCAAGTGGATACAGGGGAAGGCACAAGCTCGATGCATGAATTGTTTGACGCAGTTCCAGCGTTTACAAACTCCGTGAACTGCGACGACGGGTATGTGGCGAACAAAGTCCTCTTTTTTGACGAGGAATTCGTCAACTCGGCGATGCTTAGAGAGACGTCGATGAGCAGCTTTGCATTCCGTCCTTTGGTACGCTTCTGTTCGACCGACTACAAATTCACAGAGGACGCAAACGGGCGCCCACGAATTGTACAATGCGGCATGGGATGCAAGCGGCATTTAAACTGTTTGGCGCCTTCGAATATGGCTCGATCGGAGGCGCCGGAGTCAAAGAAGCCACAAAATTGAAGTCACCGTCGGCTCAACCGGTGTATAGTGGTGCAGAGCATGCCGGCATACTTTCGTCGATCGAAGAGTTGCTACAGTGTGACACATCACTCGCAAGATTGACCCCCGCTTGGTTGTGGCGGGGAACACTCCGCCATGCAGCATTCGAGGTCGAACAGATGGGCCCAAGATTTGCCACCTTGATGCACCACTTGCACCAATATCCAAACGTTGGTGAAGGTCCCACTGGGGATGCGTCCGGAGAGAAGCATGAGCTGGCCCTTCTTGTGAATAGCAACGCGAGTGCACAAGGCGGTGCACAAGACAGTCAACCAATGGAGGCACAAACGAAAGCGTGTCTCGCTCGATTGGCGTTTGGTGCCTTACTCGAGCGGCTTGCTTGCACGCTGTGGAACAATACTGCGCGACTCGACCGAAGGGCGCGACTCATGTACATTTCTTCTATGGTGGCTTGGTGGACGTCCATGCACGTGGAGCACGCGCTTCTAATGCGCGACGGCAACAAGTATAACGTGGAGCCCAACATCATGAACGTCCCGACACAAGGCAACGAGTGCGCACTCGACCACATGATCGACGAGAAAGTAGTCTGTGGCTCGTCGTGCCGGGGAACTAGCATACTTCACCAAATGCTCATCCGTTGCACAAACCCTGCATCGCGTGGTTGGACGACCACTGTCCACACCGTGATTTCTCAAGAAAGTGGGTGTTCTGTCATACTCCGACACGCGCTCATAGTGTGCCTTACTGGGATGCACGCCAACTTGCCACCTACAGACAGGCCCGACTGGCACACGAGGGCGCGCACGTTGTGGCGCATGCAACGGAGCATGGACCAGACGCAATTTGCAGCGTTTGTCTCGCGGCACTCCAATGTTGCCAAGGAAGCCATCCGACGACGACTGGTTGAAACACTCGAATCGTCACCAGCACTGCGCCATATTATGTCAAAGTGTGGCTCGGTGATGGCAACTATCGGCAGCCCACCAAGGGCGTTCCCCTCTAATGCTTCACACAAGTCCATGACACACATGGTGAACGCTGGGCGCGCGAACGCATCCGATGAACATGCGACGCTCGATGTGGCGATCGATGTCGAGTTTGACCAACACGGCAATACCTTGGATTGGCTCAACAAGGTTCTTATCAAGCACTCATCCGAGTCATTTCTGAGCGAGGCAAGTCGCGTGTTTATCTCCTCGTTCGCTGCGCACTGGAATTCATTCTGGGTATTCGTATCTCAATACAATGAACGGCCCATGCGCCTCGACAAATGCCAATACGACGCGATAAGCTCGGTCGACCCAGCGATGCGTCTGTGCAATGCAATCGATACCCGCATCTCACTGCGCGTGCAACGATACGTGCTTCAAAACCCGGTACTTGGTGCTCTCACATCCGACGACGTACACCGTCTGCTGAAGATTCCCGAGTCACAACGCATGTCCCTACTGTCGACGATTCGGCATGGTGATGCATTGACATCGGCCGTATTGTTAGACATGGTGCGTACAACATGGCTGTGTGAACAACTGCTTGTCGTAGACCTTGGACACCAAGCCCGCTGCGCTCAAATCATTTCGTTGATAGAGAAGCACAAACACCACGTCGAACTCAACACACTTGAGAAGCCAAGTGACGCTGGCTTATCCAAAGAGCAACTGAACAACGTCATCGCCAAGCTACCAGTAGCCTGCACGAATCTGTGTCTGTGTCCAGAGTGTAAGCGAGTAGCAAATGCGACGCCGCCTTTGCAAGTCAATCACCCGAACTGCCTTGCGTTTGATGAAGTGGGCACACCTTCGACGATGCTATCTACCAAAGACATTACGTCAAGTGAGAGGTCTGTTGACCTGCATTGTGCCAAACGGTCGTCGGCAGCCCTGCGTTCGGCCATCTCGGCAGAACAACACGCTACGGCAGTAATGGTGGATGCTGTGGGGACGTGGGACGAATGCTCTTGTTCGGACATGGTGCAAAAGGTGATGAGACCTGCCACAGTTACATCGATGCGCCGAGATGGTCGGCGTGCTCAGGAGCAGCGGCGCGAAGCCCTCGCGTGCGGAGATACACCGCTTGTTCTTATTCCGCTCATAGGGCGCGTAGTTCGTATCCACGGAACATGGTACGGGATGTGCTCCATGTGCTGCAATATCACTCGTGTGCTCCACTTTAACCGAATCGGCGCCGACATTGTATGTGCAACCTGCTTTGCAAAGCGTATGGTCGAAACAATCAAGACAGAAGACATGCCTAACGCATCTCTGTACAGAGACCAAAGGTGTCGATTCTGTTCAAAGGCGGTGCCAGCTGACCGAGGAAACTTTATCTCATACGCGTCGCCCAACGATACCTTTGGGTCGAATCGGCTGCTCCCACGTAACCTACGAGTTACGTGGTGGTGTCAGATGCACAGACGAAACTGGCTCGCAAACGCGCTCCATGTGCTGGAAACGCATGTGATCTTAACACACATCTCAATGCGAGCGAAACCCATTTATTTGATGGACTCGGCCAATGACAAGGCCAGCCCACACGAAACCCTTGCCATAGAACATCGAGTCAACGAAGAGGACGTTCATGACAATGCCGATGCCAACAAAGCACAGAAAGCAAAGAGGCGAAGATTTAACCGTTCCTTGGCCAATTCGACTCGAATACACAACTCATGACCAAAAGGCGACAAACATGTAAAAACGAGCACACACGTGTATATTGACCTCAAAAGGCGTCAAGAAAAGTAGCTAAAGGCGACAATAAAATTAAGCCGATCACACACGTGTATATCAGAGTGCTGTCGGCGCTCGGTTCTCGGCGGTGCCATACACCGGACATTTGTGGGACATTTGTGGGACACCGTGATTTTACCGAGCACACACGTGTATATTTGTCGATCAAACAGACGCCAAAGGCGCAGTTTTGGAGAACCCTCAGTGCTCAAATGTCTGTCTATGGCGCACTTTTTCTGTGAAAATTCCCCCGGGTCGGAATCCACAATTTGCGCGCCACTGGACTCAAATTCACAGACGTTGCAAAATGGCCCAAATTCACCATCCCGCCAAGGGGCATAAAATGGAGCCATAGACAGACGTTTGAGCACTGAGGGTTCTCCAAAACTGCGCCTTTGGCGTCTGTTTGATCGACAAATATACACGTGTGTGCTCGGTAAATAAATGAGCACTCATTTGTGTAAAGGTAGAAATGAGTACTCATTTCTAACAGAGAGCACAATCCTGTTATTTTGTATCGCCAAACAATTCGGCCGCGACCCCAACAAGCTTCGGAGGCCGATGTTCGGGCCAGAGGGAAGGCCACACTTCCTCATCCGGATCAACACATGGAGCTTCATCTTGAGGCGGGGTTGGCGGCTTACGTCTCCGTTTGGGCTTTTCGGGCATTAGCTTTGCGCGTGCCTGTGCGTTGAGTGCGGTATTCTTCACATTATCCTTGATTGATAAGAGCTGTTCCTCAGTGAACGCAGACTTGTAAGTTGACTTGTCCTGCCGCTTGCTCTCAATGCACTTGTCCACAAAGTTGCTAATGCTGTGGATTCCAGATACGTTTGACGTCCAGCCCGCGTTCAAGCAACGCAATGTCGCGACCATGTCCCCGTCTCGAATACTCTTCTGCGTGTCTCTCACAGTCGGTGACACTTTACTGAGCAGTCTGGACTGGTGCAGTACTCTCGGGAATGCCTCATGTACCCTCGTCTACTCTGCAGTTTTCGTCGCCGGGCCGAATATACACGAGTGAGTTCGTCACTCCTGCCGTAGGTCAATAGCAATGGAGAGTTTGTTGTCACCTGCTCCATCCCTTGGTGTGTGCAAGAGCGGAGTGAGTTGCACCCAGAGCGTGTCGATGTCCACGCCAGAGTATGTGTGGCCGCCAGCCTCCAATTTCCATCTTTGAATGCGGCCAGCGTCTTCCGGATCCCGGAATAAATCCTCCACAGCGGCTGTATCAGCCCACTCACGCACCTCGTGTCTGTAGGGCAGAGGGCAAGTGCCCCACTTCACCGCAGTGCCTTCTTCAGTCACCCGAAAGTATGCGGCTCCGAAACCGACGGCGGCATCCTCCTCTTCGACCTCTTCGACCTCCACAACCTCCACCTCGACGCCCATGCCCTCGCCGTCAGAGTTGGCCTCGTGGATGCGCGTAAGAAGATCATCCTTGTCTTGCATGAAGCGCCACGCCTCTAGCACGTTCTGTTCCCCAGAGGTCTCTGCCTCTGAGATGATGCGGACAACGTCGTCAGGGACGTGGATGCCAACGTATATGGTCGGCCAGTGGAACGCGCTCACGTATTCGACGACTTTTCCATCGTCAACACGCCATGCGTGATCCACGGTTAGGGGCAGCCCGCCCAAGCATACCGCAAAGCCATACCACGCTTTACCTTCACCAGTGTAGCAAGTTTGGCGGACGGCGCGGAAGCACTGGAAAGATTCGAAATGCTTGTCGGTGCGGGACTTGCCGTTGTTGTAGAACCACGTGCCCTTGTCGAGGATCACCCCGTAGATGGGTGACAGCTTGCTCATGGCTGTCACCTCGTTGTCCAGCGCGTTGAACACCGTCGCCCCTTCCTGCATGGCAAGCAGGTTTGACAACGCCAACACGCCGTCGTGGTCGTCAGTGAGTCCCATGATCGACATCGCCCCGCTCGCATTTGCCACACCGGCGCCGAGTGCACCTCCAGCAGCGGCGGATGCAGAGCGCGTCTTCCTCCTCGACATGAGTGGTGCTGCCTGCGTGCTACCACTCACACACAGCCGCATGCATTCTGAGTGCATGCTTTTTATATTAGAGTAATTAATGCGGTGTAGCTAAGCGCATGCTATTACTATTATCTCAGAGTAATTAGTGGGGTGTAGCACGCAGGTGGTCGGGCGGCTCTCTACCCGCTCTCGCACAAAGGACGGGCAATGCCACCACCGCTCGGTGCGCATATCTCGTTCGCGCCGACTTGCGCGCGTGTTTTCTGCTCACCCGTGTGTCTGCCGACCCTCTCGCAGAGCCGTACCGGGGTAAGTACAAGCATGCTTTCTCGCATGCCATGATCCGCATGCCGCGGTTGCTCAGGGAGTGGCACAGCGTGTACTGTGCCCTCACGGATGAGGTTAAGGAGCGGCGAGGGCATCCCAATCCTGAGCAGGCGAGCGATAAAGACCGCTTCGAGGTTCTGGGACCGGGCGGGGCAAGATTTTCAGTGGAGTCAACACAGTCCCACTACCAGTTCTACGTGCATGACGGGAGCGCATGGGAACAGATTAGTGACCTGGAAGAGTGCATCACGAGATTGTCGGACCTACAGAAAGGCCCTCAAGTGCACGTGGCGGCCCTCGCCAATCTGCGCCTCGCCCGCGAGTTGATGCACACGAGCATTATGCAACTCCGGGACTGTCCCACTGAGGATCCTCACTGGGTGGGAGCGCAAGCGTGGCATGAGATGCATGCCATCGCCGACATGCTGCAACGAGAGATGGAAGCCAACACGAGGCGGGAGCGCATGGACTACGATTCCGACGAGGACGGCGACGACTTTGTGCCGTCGTCTCCGTCGGAAAGCGACACAAGTTATGACAGCCTCGATTCTGGGGATGCCTTTGTTGTGCAAGGTGGCGCAGAGTGAATGGTGGAACGCAGGTGGCATCATCATGCATTCGTCGAAGTGTCCAGAAAGTGATACAAAGCGAAGGGGGCCGAGAGTTGGACACACACAAATGCCAACCTTACAGCAGCGACTCGCCACTCTTGCAGCCGGTGACCAAGCCCAGCTGAAGCGATGGAAGGGCGCACTGAAATGGGCAAGGGACCGTGCCCCAGATCACGCAGTGCACATGACAATGCCAGATGGCCGAGAGCGTTCAAAGTTACTGTTTGATGACTACTCACTATCTGAAATGCGCACATATGACGACGAGACTCTCGTAGAAATGGTAGATTGGCTGTACACGGCACAGATGCAGTATCAGCTCTTTCTTTAAATAATACATTGTAATGTTATATGAATTATATCCCTTACTTAATCACAAAGCTGTACGTGTGACGTGGGCTTCTCACCGGCTGTGCAGGTCGTCGCAAATGCGCTTCACGTCGCCGGCCGTCATTGAACCGCCATTGTCGGTGGACACACCGGTCACAGTGAACGACGCATAAGAAAAAACGTCACCTACGCTGCGGCCTGTATGAGAGGTGCCTGTGCAGACCGTGTGCAGGACGCTGTTGATGGCATTCGTCATACGCATGTGGATTGGAAACAGCTTATAGAGCGTCCTGCGAGTGTCTCGCGTAACACTTGAACTGATTGTGAAACGCAGACGATCTCCATCCAAGGAGCAGTAGGTGACCGTACCGTGCGCAACCATGTCCTCCACCAACATGTGGACTGCGGTGAGCACGACCGTCCCGACCTGTGCGTCGCCGTGCTCGAACAGCATTGTCACGATGTTATCGCGCGCATCCACGTTGAACTTGGCGCATGGCAGCTCAGAGCCAATGGGTGGCATTGCTCGTCTTCTGCAGCAATCGGTGTCGCACACCCTTTGCCTGCGTTCTACTGAAGAATAGCCAATGTAAAAAAGTACCAGTGGTATTGGGTTGAGTCAGGACACAACTCCAATGGCGTCCTTATTAGGGGGGACGAGCTTGAAAATAGCTTCTTTATGTACAACATGAACGATGGAGAGACTCACGAGGACGACGGGGAGGACGGGGACGACTAAGCCTTACTCTACACAATCACTGAAAGCCTGGTGTGCTGACACCCCGTGTCGTCCCATGCCCGATCGATTTGCCCTGTGCATCTCACCGTTAATAAAAGCGCAACTTCACAAGACATATAGTAGACCAATAACCGTGTCTAGTCTACATGCTTCCCAGTCTTGCTGGGCTGTCGATCGGCTTTAAATACAAATTCCAGACAAATGAGAAACTGGAAGAACTCGGCGTAAAGGGATCTGAGGGGCGCTTGGAATGTTCGGTATGCATGGATGAATATGAAGCGGGTGTTACCGATCTCGAGGTGCTCATGTGCGACCACACGCTGTGTCGAGACTGCTTTCTGCAATTACCAGAGCCGAAGCGGTGTCCCCTTTGCCGGGCACCCATCGACGTTGAAACATACATGACTACGGGGAGTCATCTTCGCGACGCCGAGCAAGTAATGAGGGCGATGAAGCGTGAATTTGTCAACGCGTTAAACGAGTCAGAACATAGAACGCCGCTGCAGGATGCAGCAAGCGAGGGACATTTGGAACACGTCCGCTTATTGCTTGAGCGAGGAGCGGTCGTTGACGCCTCAATGAATGATGGATCCACTGCGCTAATGTTTGCAGCCAAGAACGGTCACGATTTGTGCGCTCGTGTCCTGCTCGAGAATGATGCAGCAGTTAACGCAGCTAACGACGATGGAACGACCGCGTTGATGGCGGCATGCGACGGCAGTCACGAGCGGTGCGCTCGGGCCCTGCTCGAGCATGGAGCGGACGTGCACCTTACAGATAAGGACGGTTGGACCGCCCTGGATTACGCCCAAAGGTCCGGTTCGGAAGGATGCATCCGGCTGCTTATGACAAAGAGAGCAAGGATCCAGTTAAACTCGAAAGTAGCGTTAATTTAGTGCATTGTGATATGGAGCCTTTCGGTACACAGTATAACGACATATAACATGGCCAGCCCGGGAGTCGTCCAACGACAACGATGAAGTTACAGGTTGAACCCATAATTCACGCTTGCCCCGCCAGCAGACGCAGCTTCTCGTGCAGCTCCATCACCTCCCCCATCGCGTCCAAGATCTCCGCCGCGGTCAGCTTGAGTTTGTCGCGCAGCTGCGCATTCTCCAGCTGTAGTCTGTCATTCCGGAGCCTGAGCGCGGCGCATTCAAGCGACTTGTCGCGGCACCTGATCTGCCAGTCGACCTCCTCCTCTTCCGACTCGGAGAGCGGCGCGTTCGCGATCTCCTCCCCCACCGCAGCCGTGATGATGAACGCTGCCGCCGCCTCCTCCTGCGCGCTGAACTCTGCCCGTGACAGCACTGAGATTGCGGGGGGGTGACCCCCCCGCAATCACTGGTAGTGCATGGCAATGTATTAATATTGCACTCAATATATTGATAGTGCATTATCAATATATTGAATATAT
>Ga0228672_1000175_pt1 | contig 39296 bp, 38 predicted proteins | sample 90DmetaG_FD_182788 | JGI IMG/M metagenome (GOLD analysis project Ga0228672, IMG submission 182788) | Seawater microbial communities from Monterey Bay, California, United States - 90D | ecosystem: Environmental > Aquatic > Marine > Coastal | place: USA: California | collected 2016-11-08 | reverse complement strand
TTATCAATTTTTTCCTTTTCTTCATTAAATATTTCTTTGGATTTAGAAATATCTTCACCTTTTACTGTGAAAACTAACGACTTTAAATGCTCTTTAAGCTTTATTTTGAAAACAATATAGTTAATAGTGAAAAGATCTGACTCTAATTCACTATTATTTGAAGCTATTTTTGATAGATACTCTATGCAACTTTCAATCTTAAAAATTTCAAATTTTTCCATAACTGAAAAATCTGATATAATTATCAATAGGTCGTTGATAAAGATTCCTAAAACTTCTTGTTGTTTTTCAGCATATTCATCACCTGAGGCATTTTTTAAAATCGTAAAGGAAATTACAACAAGATCAAGATAGAAAGAAAGAATATTAGAGGGGTTTAAATCAACTTCTTTTTCTTCAGAATCTTTCAAAAAATCATAATCTTTTTTTAAAAATAAATTTTCTAATTTTTTCTTATCGTTTTTAAATATTGTTCCTCCTAATCCATTTTTTATACTTGAAAATACTTTTTGATCAATTATATTTGATCTATGAACCAAAAGATTTCTAATCTCTCGAATGACAATAAAGCTTGCTAAAGATTCCTGAAGATAAATATCCTTCTCTAAATTTCTTAAGCCAAAAAGATTTCTTTCTATTTCAAAAATATTAATTTGAAATTGGTTTGTAGCGTTAATTATGTCTTGAGGCTTATTAACTATCAAGTCTATGAATTTTTCTCTCTTTGATTCTTTATTATCTCCACCCCTGTTAACTATATTACCAACCTCTTTGAGAAATTTTTTTTGATTCTCCTCTGAATAACTCTCCCAAGTTCTTAAAAGTTGATCTCTGAAACGCTCAAACAATGCTAAGATGTATATAGCATTCGATCTATAACTTATTTCAGCTCTTTCTCTTAAATCTCTACTTTTTGAAATTTCATTAATATTAGATTCATAGAATTGATCCATTAATTCTTTATTATGCTTAATCATACGAAGTGATTCATAATTAAATGACCTTTCTTTTACTAATTCGTATGTTTCAAAGACATTAGTTATTATCCCAAGTGTCTTCGTCAAAAAGATTTTGTATTTTTCAAAAATTTCCTCCATACTTTGATTGTTTATACCTAAAATATCGATGATAATATTTAAATAACATCTTTCAATTTATATAAATAATATTAGAGTGTATTTTTGACTTCATTTAAAAACAATGATCTATTAAATAGTTTTAATAAAATTGATAAAAAAAAGGGGTGATAGAAAACTACACCCCCTTTTAAATTAACTATAAAATATACAACAACTAAATTAAATTTTGATCTTCTGACATCCTTTGCAGTAATTCAACATTTGAAACATTAGACTCTGTGTCAAATTCCAATAGATCAAGATTTTTAATAGAGGAGCCAGCTATAGTTGAAAAATTAGTAAATAAACTAACAGTTCCTCTTTGGGCAGATCTAATGTGAGAGCGTCTTTTTTCAAAATTCTTTATAGCAACTCTTTCTTCTTTTTCAATATCTGTATTCATTTGAATGAAGGATCCTATAATTGATTCCACATGAGAATAAAACTTTTTAGAGGTTAAATAGTTGTAAAGTATTTCCTTTTTATCCTCTATGTTCTCGTTAATGATTTTATGCCTAGAAAATTCAATCAGAGAATTTCTTAATATATGGCATAGACCTTTAAATTCATTAAAAGAACAAACATAGACACCATCAATTAAACCCATTCTTTTCATACCCTTAGGCATTACTTGAGTAACTAGGATTCCTATATCAGCATTTTGAGTTTGAATATCTTTTTTGAATTTAGGTATCCAACTAGAATTAAATTCTTTAGTGTTTTTACTTTCATAATAAATTTTGCCGCAATTCTGGGTTTCAAATTCATTTATTATTTGCAAACAATCGGCACCAATATGACCTTTTTTAACTTCAAGTATTTGATCTAATGGAAAATTATGAAGTAAATATTTTTCAATAGCCTCCTCTTGGACCTCTCCTTGGAGTTGCATGGATCCCTGATTAGCCCTTTTGGCTGCATCCTCAGCTGATTTTTTTACAAGCTCAATCTGTTTATCCTTCTCCGCAAGTTTTAATTCATACTTATCTGAAATAGACTTTTCAATTTGTCTAGTGAGAGAAAAGGATATCTCAGTTTTAGCCTTCTCAAGCTCTAGGTTCATTTTCTTATCAGAAAGACTAATATCTCTTTTGAGTTTTTCATTTTCAGCTTGAATTTCCAAAAGCTTAGATATGGAGTCGTTTTTTTCTTCCAATTCCTTGGTTATAGAATTAATTTTTGATTGATACCCTTGATCAAGCTCTTTTTCTTTTATTGAAAGAGCCTTTTCAAGTCTTTTTTCAAAACCATCACTGATTTTTTCTCTCTCTGAATTAATAATTTGTTGAACTACTAATTCATTTAAGTCCATTTTGCTTCCGCAACTTGAACATTTTACTTGGTTGTGATTTAAATTTTTAGTGATATTAAGATTTAAATTAATTATCAAAGACTTTCTTTGATTTGACAACAAATTAAAATCATTAGTGCGTACTATAAGTTCGTATAATAGGAATATGCTCTATTTATCTCTTTTTTAATTGTTTTTCTAAACGATTCTGGGGAAATAACCTCAAGTCCTGGCGAGTTTTTGTAAATAATATTTCTTAGTTCACTATTAATTTTTACCCTTATACTTATATCAATATAGCTGTCATTTTCATTTACTAAAGTCCAAGATTCATGGGGTGGTTTTATATTTAATCGATCAAATTTGTCTTTATCGTGAAACCTTAATATAATATTTTCTGGTTTTTTATTTAAAACATTTGTAACTCCAATAATATCCTTAAAATAGGATGTGTCTAGTGGCTCTCCAGTATAATTAAACTCAGTTTTTTGAAAGGCTATGTCATTAATAATTTTGATATTTTTAATATTTTCATCAATTGGCAGCACATAAGGTGAATTTTTAAATTCCCTATTGTCATTTTGCTCTAGAGCATATCCAAACGCATACCATTTATTATTCCATATTTTTAAAAAGTGAGTATGAAATATAAGATCATGATATCCTAATTTACTTTGCCTAACATTCCTTTTAACTTTGATAACATCTTGATTCATCAATGCATCTTTTATTAGACTAAATGGCTTTTTTACTCTAGCTAGGTTCTCTTCAAATTGTATTTTTTTCTCTAAAAAAGGAGTTAGGTTTAAGAGTTGATCTTCATTGTAAATAAATTCATCTAACCATTCCATTCCTGGCTGTCCAATAAATCTCCTTAGAATGATAAATGCTTCTTCTATTTTATTTTTCTCATCATCTCTTAAAAAGCCTTTAGGATTAAAATCCTGATTATACTTAAGAAATTTAACTTTTCGAACATCCACTTCTTTATGAGGATACTGAATTATATCTGAGTTATAGTTTTTACTTCTCAACTCTTCATTTGATGGTCTGTATGATATTATTGGATAACCATGTTTTTCCTTAAGTTCCTTTAAATGTTTTTCCAATGCTCTTAATCCAATCTCCTTTTCACTATCTATCTCTCTAATCCTTTTGTTAGATTCAACTAAAAGATCATGGATACTTCCTTTTTGATTTAAAAGAAAAGAATGAATAACTAATTCTCTATGGTATTTAAAATAAGAATCTTTCATATGCGAATTTATTATTCGTAATTTACTGAATATTAATAAAAAAAGGCTGTAAAAACAGCCCTTTTTTCAGTTAATTTATTATTCTACTCATCAATATACATTGACTTATTGTAAGTGTTTGAACTTCTTTCGTATTTTACAGGAGATCCAGGAATAAATAACTTAACTCCACAAAAATTAATTTTATTTCTTTGATCATCAAGAGGGTAATTTGCAACTAAAAGTCCATATTTTGCCTCCTTGTTATTATGGTTAAACAGACCTTTTATATTATCACCGATTTGTTTATTCCAGCTTTTATATACGTTATTATATTTTTTATAGTTAGACGCAATTCTAACCTGTATCTCTTTATTTCTTGAAATATTAATCCTAGAGTTTGAATCAATTTTATTCATTTCAAAACTTGAACGAAGATTTTCAAGTTCTTGATTAGAAAGAAAAGATAAGAGACTCTCTCCATCAGAAGAAAAAATATCTTCAACAGGTATTTCAAAAGAATGTTCTATTGGTATTTGAATTCCTTCATTATGGCTTAATGCAAGTCTTGTTTGAGTAGATATAGTTTTTACTTTTTCATCAAAATAAAGTTCATTTACCCAGCCTTCATCATTAAAAAGAGATGTGTCATTTTCAAAATCTGAGTAGTACTCTACTATCTTTTTGTTTGCAAAAATTAATATATCCCTATTCTGATGATATCCACAAACTCTTCCTGGTAATCCTTGGACACAGTTAGCAACTTGTTGAGATCTAATTTCTATTAAAAATCTTACATCATTTTTTAGCTTTCTTAGGTCTTTACCAGCCGAGAGAGCACCCATCACTAATAATATTACCTTTTTCTTTTCTACTCTTATTTTTCTGGGTAAAATAGATAGCCCCTCTTGAATAGGCAGATCGGCACCTAGTTCTTTTCTACATCCAATAATTATGGTTTCTATACCTTCATTTTCAAGCCCCTTAAGGTGTTGTTTTAGCTCTGCAGCTTGGCTTGTATTTCTACATCTAATTATCCCAAAACCTCTTTCAGAGTTTTTAAGCTTTATAACAGACTTTTTAATTGGGTCTGATAGTATTGATCTGTCATCTTGGGCTTCAAAATGCTCATATCCATCAGGCAAAGAATTTATTAGGTTCAGATTTAACATCTCTGTAATGCCAAAATAATTTTTGTGCCTTAAGCCCTCTATTACTCTTACATCTATTCCTTTTGATCTTGCGTCGAGTATATCAAAAGGTGTTGCAGAAACGGATAGTAAGGGTAAATCAGGAATTAATTTTCTTACATTATTGAAAAAAGCAGTATCAAAAGAACTTTCCTTTCCACAGCCGTACTGATCCTCATCTCTTACAATTAGCTTAACATTTAAATTTTCAACCTCAGCTAATCCATGAGATTTAAATTTATACATAGGCATGACATAGATATTTGAATCATAACCCTCAAGAGCTCTTATGTTTTGATTTTTTAGATCCTTATCAGACATGCTGGTTAGGAATAAAATAGACTCATCCTCTTTTATAAATTTAACTTTAGGCAGAATCAAATTACAAAGATGTTTTATTGTACCAGTCTTTCCTGATTGCATTGGAGCCAAAAAAGCATTATTAATAGTTGACTTTTTAAGTTCAACTGCTATCCTTAAAGCATTTAAAATTTCATTTAAATGGTAATTACCCTCTCTTATTTTTAAAAATAATTTTGTTTCAAATTTTTGATCTAATTCTAGTTCTCTAATTAAATCCTTTAATTCTGATTTCTCGTGTTTTAAAATTGTTGTTTCGAAATTTTCTATTTATTTTAATTATATTAACAAGTCTTTCTTGCCTTTGCACAAATATTTAAATATAATGCGAACATAAAGTTCGTTTAATAAAAAACTAATGGGCGAATCAAAAAAAATAGGATGTTTTGGGTGGTTAGGTATAATTTCTTACATACTATTCGGTTTTGGCTTTTTAGTATATGTTTTTAGTGAAGAAAATGAAGTTATAGGGTATTATGATGTTTTAGGCATAATCATATTTGTTTCAATAATTGTTTATTTACTAAACCTAAGGATAAAACATTTTATCAATTTTATTCAATTTTCGTATAAAGCAATATTGTTTCTTGGGCTTTTATATTTTATTGCTGTTATAGTTAAAGTGAATCAAAAAGGGATAAGTGATTTTGAAAATTTCAAAATTCATTTAACAGCATCATTAATTACTTGTGTTTTATCGGTAACCATTTTTATTTTTTTCTATATAAAACCTAGAATTAGAGATAGAAATATAAAATTAAAGGAAGAGGGGGCTCTTAAGGAATTAATTAAAAAAGGGAGGGATGATGTCGCTCTAAATAATAAAAACTTTATTAAAAAACTTAAAAAGGTCCATGGAGATAAGTTTGATTATAAGGATGTAGTTTTAGAAAAATTTATGGGTCTCAAATCTGATAAAACTTTACAAATACATCAAAATCGACATATTGATCTTTTTTGCAAAAAACATAATGTAACATTTAGGGAATCTGTGAGTGTTGTATTTCATTCAATAGGTTGTGAAAGATGCAAAATAGAGAACAGTTATAAATCAGCTAAAAAAGAAAAAGTTAACGAGGTTTATATGTCATCTCAAGAATATTTATCATTATTCAAAGATAGATTGAATAAAATTTATAATGGTAAGTATGATTTTTCAGAAATTAACTATAGGGGAATGAATAATAAAGTCTCAGTAATTTGCCCAAACCATGGGACATTTATAACTATTCCTAAAAATCTCTTGAAAGGTTCGGGATGCCCTGTATGTGCAAGAGAAAGAAATGCTTCAGAAAAAACATCAAATGATATAAAAATCAAAAAAGAAGTTATTAAGGAGGTAAATGTTTCAACAGAAGAGTATGATGATTTAAAGAAGCTTTTAGATCAAATGTCCGCAGACCTTGAGGAAATAAAGAAAGATGGCAAAGAAACAAAGCAAACAGTTTTAAAAATTGATAAAAATGTTAATGCGTTAGTTGGAATTGAAAAAATTAAGGCTAATTGTAAAAATGATAAAGAGGAAGAATGCATTGAGCAAATCCTAGCTTTAATTGAAAAAGATTTTGATTTTAAAGATTCCAATAAATATGAAAATAATGTAAAAGCATGGTTTGATTTCTGGGACATACTCGAATCATTATCTCAGGATTTTATGTCTCAATCTGAGTTTCTTTACTTTTCGATTGAGTCCTCTGATTTTAAAGATTACTCTCCATTTGTTTTATATAGCTGCAGAGCACTAGAGTATGAGCTTTTACAAAAAGTATTTATAGCCTATCACAATTATATTGATAAAAAATATCCAGATAAAGGCTTGCTTTTTAACTACAACTCAGACGAACTAGATTCCTCAACCATTAAAGATATTGAGTCAGGACAAATGGCATATTTCAAAAGAAAATTTAAATCCCCTAAGTATACTCTTGGAGATATGAGATTGATTTTGAATCTACTCCCAAATAAGGATAAGCCAAAAGGATCAAAACGTTATCAAGCACTTCTAGCACTTCAAGAGTTGAATGTTTTTATTAACGAAAAAATTGGCAAAATTCCTTCTAAACTTATACTTAATATAAAAAGCATAACAGATAATTACAGAAATCCGTCTGCCCATATTGGGGTATTAGAAAAGAAAAAAGCTGACTTATTTAAAAAAGAATATGAGAAATTGATGAATGATTTGTTAAGTCTATTTAATTCTTAATTAAGGATTTTTCTACCCAAAATGGATCTTTAGAAATTTTAATCTTATCTGTTTTAAGGATGCCTTCAAGTCTAGCAAATTGTTCTTTGTAGACAAAATCTGAACTCTCCCCTACGTAAAGGTCTGGATTTTGAGCTCCAAAAAGCTCTTCAATTTTTCTAAGCCATAGCTCATAGAGTTCAACTATTTTAAAATGATGCATAATCCTAAGGTGAGCTGATTGAACTAGTGCTACTAATTCTGGATCATTGTAGTTATCGTAATGACGTTGAATAGAATGATCAGTCTGTGCAATTAAAGTCTTTTTTATCCCTTCCTCTATACCTAAAATTCTTGCAGTTGTATTAAAAGATTTTCTAGCACTCTCAAAGCTGTAGACATCAAGTTTTCTCAAGTGCTTATTAAAGTTATTCCAGAGATTCTCATCTGCCATAATATCTACTCTAGAATCATGTCTAAAAATTCTTAATTCATCATAATCAGGCTTTTTTATAAGCTCTTCATATGGCTTTGAAAGGTCCTCAAAGGACAAATAAGAGAGGTTTGGGTGAGTCTGTGCAACTAATCTTCTAAGCACGTAAATCAGCCCCCCAATGGGAGGCAAATTGATCCATAATCTCATCATATTACCCGTCTTGTGACGCCTGTGATCTAAAAAGTAAGGATTACCTCTAGCCATTTGATCTTTGGTAGAACCATCCTTTTGATGGGTGATATAGTACTGATAGTTAAAGTCACGTTGATTTGCCGACAGAGATACTATATCCTTTCCATACACTCCTCTCATGGCAAACTTTAAAAGCCAAAAACCAATGGCTTCTATATCTCTAATCGCATAGCCTCGAGCGCTTCTATGGGTTGATTTTATCTTAATTCGCTCTATAGCAAGTGCAATGTCCTCTGGTTTGTTTGTTTTTAGCTTTTTAGAATGCTTGTTTGTTTTTTCAAAATAATCAGTATCAAATTTAAATTCCCTGTAGGTCATATTATCCTTAAGCGCTTTGTTGTAAACCGCTCTTATGTGACTCAGATAATTGTTGTGGGTCTCTGGCTGTCCTCCCTTTTCTTTAATAGAATCCTTCATCTTAAGGATATTTTCCTTATTGACATCAGTAAAACGAACCTCTTCTGTCAGACCTGTGTGGTACTTAAATGCATCAAGTGCATTTTTAGTATTGCGATGCCACTGGGCTGTTTGACGGGTACAAAAATTTTTCATGTAAACCTCAATTGAGTCAAGCGATCCTGATGAGGTGAGCATAAGGTATGCCTGTTGAAAATCAATTTCTCCCAGTTCAAAGAGCGGCTTAATCCTTTTGATTTTATCTTGATAGAACTGAATCTCCCTGTTTATAGGCTGGAAAGCAGGATGATCTGTACGGACCATCTTGTTGGAATTGTCCCATTTTCTCTTATCAATATAGATATCTGTAGAGATTTTTTTCTCTTGGTCACGGGTGCGCATGCGGATAAGAAGACGCTGCTTACCATCCTTCTGCTTGTAGCTATGAAATAAAAATGCGATATTTAACATTGAAATCCTTTTTTGTTCCCAAATTTGGTCCCATTTTTTGAAATAACACTCAAAACGCCTGATTTTTTGTTATTACTTTATTAACAGTGAAATTAAGGCTTACCAGAGGAAAGTCCTAACAAAATCAGGACAATAAGGGGTAGGAATAAAACAAACCGCCTGACTGTTAATCAGAGGGTCCTTGGTTCGAGTCCAAGAGGGGGAGCTAGCCTAACCGCTACACTACACATTCAAACATAAGCCCTCACGGAAAGTGGGGGTTTTTTCTTTGAATCCCCATATGAATCCCTAATTTTTAGGTTTTCAATGAAATATCCTCAAAATCGCTTTCTAAATGAGTATAAATTAGACTCCATTAATAAATATTAAAATTGTCTAATTGGGCATGACAGTCCTTAATTCTTGTTATGCCAAAAAAATAACCAAAATGAATTTATCAAAAGATTACGCAGGCTTTATCCAGCAATTACAATGGAACTACTTCGCAACTTGTAGAACACCTTATAAGATTCAAACAATGACAGTGAGAAACTGGCTTACAAAGCTTCTAAATAACTCTAATAAGGTAGAACAGGCGTTCTTTGTAACAGAAAGAGACTAGGGAGATTACAATAACCTACATGTTCATATGCTTATTCGCACTAATACAGACATGACCTATCAGGAAGTTAAATATGGAATGGGGAATGTATCAGTGGGAGACTATCAACCAATCTATGATAGTAAAGCGGTATGCAAGTATGTAAATAAACATATGGGTAAATATGTGGACTATGACATTGTATTTAAAAGCTAAAAGTTTCCATACAGCATTAATCCATACAAAGGGGCATGGGTTTTAGGAAACGGTTTTTCTATTGAAACAGGGGGATGGGATTTGATATGTAATCTAAACTTTATAAATTAGGAGTATTGTTAATCATAAATCAATTAAAATGAAGTTCTCGATTTCCCTTTTTTCTTTTTGTATTTTGTCATTTATAATTGTTTTTAGTTGTTCAACTGAAGAGGTTCAAGACACAACACCACCCCCAAGTATAATTCAAAATCCTGAACCAGAGTCTGAGTCAGAAGAATATTATTCTGTTAATTATGAAGGAAATGGAACTTTCACGAGATATGGTGCTCCATATCCTCCTTTGGAGTCCTATGGTGTTGAATTGATAGAAGGGGAAGTCAATGATGAAGGTGAATTTCTCAAAGGATCTACTGTAAGATTTATTTATCAAAATAATCCTGGATGGATGTTAGCAGAGTCCTATAACAAAGAAAGTTTTACTGAAATTCCAGAGATGGCTGTAATAAATGATTTTGATCCCTTCAAATGGTATGAAATTCTTGCAGGGGAATCATTTGTTATAAATGAAGATATTTATATGCCCGTAAATGTAGAGACAACTATGGATACTTTTCCTTATGACCAAGAAGAATCTTTTGGAATATTTCCTAAAGTCGGACCCAATACAGACTTATATCCCGAATGGAATGAACCATCAAATGAATATAACTGGTATGTTACAAATAATTTTTCATGGCCAGGCTATGTTGAGGCATATAAAGACCGTTTGTTTCAGATTACTCAAGTAGTAGGTGATTTTGGGCCATTGGATATATTGATATTTGATTGGGAAGCTGATCCAGAACATAACAGGGAAATGTTTAGGGAAACAAGACAAAAAGCAGCAATTGGAATGTACTACAACCAAGAATGGGCTGGAGCCTCAGCAGATGGTACTTTTTTAATTAATGATTATGATCGTATTGCTGCTGAAGGTGGCTATCCTTTTGGTAGTGCTTCTGCTGATTTAGGATCGCGAAAATTTGTTGGAGAAATCAATAAACAATCTGAACCTAATAGGGGCCTTCAAGAAATTTTAACAAATTGGTCTAATCGTTTAGGAATTACAAATGAAGAGCTAATGAATAGAGAGGATTTCCATTGGGATTGGGTAGGAATCCATGAACCTCTACATATTTGGCAGGTTTCAAGTGAAAAACATGGATGGATGAATGACATTGGTGGCTGTACGTATTGTGGTCTTTATTCTGAAATAGGCTTTGATAAGTATGAAAAACTATTTGATAAACTAAATCCAAGATGGTTTTTTGAAGGGCAAGTTATTGCATTAGAGGATTGGTTTATGGAAAAAATTGGTTTAAGAGAGTGGCCTGATGACTCAGGTTATGAGGATACAGAAAAAATAATGACTGTTCGATATAAACTAAAAAATCGTTGGTTTAGAGGTCATAGAGAAGATGGTTTTGATAGACTTCAAAGGCACGAGTACAAAGAAGATTTATTGACAATATTGTCTGTGGCAGGAGTGTATATAGAAGAAGGCTTAGGAGTTCTAAATGGTTTTGAGAGTTTAACTCCAGTAAAAGGATATTATGATACTGGTGTTATTGCATCTTATTATATGTTTGCTAAAATGAATCACAATTTAGATGATTATCTGGAATTTAATACTACACGTGGAGCAGATGGATTTGACGTAGCAATACAACAATATTTAGGGTTAACAGAACAGCAGTTTTACGATGAGTTTAACACTTGGTTTTTTGACTCTGGATTAACTGATGATCAAAAGATTGATTATCTATGGCCAGAAGGAACAGATCCGATTCAAGTAGACATTCAAAGTAGGAGATAAGATCTTTTTGCACCAAGGGATACAATCCAAATCCATCCTAATACATTGATATCATTGCCTTAACGCAAAATTCCTGTGTAGTGCTTTTAGGGGGGAGTTGTTTGGGGAAAATGTGTAGTGTGATGGGAGAAAATTTAGTTACATCGTATTGTTACTATCTTCTTTTTGTTTTTATTTAAGTAGTTTTAAAATATGAGAAAACTACTCTAACCCTTAGCATTCGCTTTATCAGCATTCTTATTTATTTATAGCTGCTCTACAGAGGATGATGCAACGCCTCCTCCAAGGGTGCAACAACCAACTCCAGAGCCTCCAGCTCCTAAACAATACACCTTAACAGTAACGGCCGGAGAAGGAGGGACAGTTTCAACAGAAGGGGGGACATATGATGAAGGGACGGAGGTTACAATAACTGCTACCCCAGCAGAAGGATATGAGTTTATTGGATGGGAAGGGAGTGATTCTATAGAAAACTCAGTAATGATTGTAATGGGTAGTGATCTAGAAATTAGTGCAATTTTCCGAAAATTAATTATTGAATCCATAATCGTAGAAAATCACATTGAAAGTTTAATTGTTTCTCACAAGTTTATTCCAGAAGTATATGCTAATTATACAAATGGAAATAAAGTGGATATCACAACTGATGTAAAAATTACTTCAATCGAAAATAAAGTTTCAATAATCGATAACAACATATTAATTGGTGGAGTAAAGGGGTACGATGAATTAATATTCGAGTTCGAAGGAATTTCCACAAATTTAACATTATACGTGGATAATATAGAGTTTGAAGAACTTGACAGTAAATTTTTAGAAATAAAAGAATCAACAATCAAAGTTCCATATTTGATGATTAACATCTTTCCTACAAATGATGGAATTATTCATAATGACACTATAGGTCCAGCATCCTATTGGAGTATAACCAATCCTTCTTTAGAAGAATCAAAATCAAAAATTAAAAATATTCTATTAACCACTAAAAATGCAATCGAATTAGGAACTGAATTTAGGGATTATGGGATGGGCACAATAAAACCATACATTGCCCTCATGCCAAAAGCCTATATTAATATTTATGTGGATGAAACCAACTACTTAGATATACTATTTCAATACAACAACAATATCAAGACCTATGACTATGGAAAAATATTTGAGTTATTAGGAATTAAAGATTATGTGGAAAATGAAGGTGTTAAAGAAATCTGGATTACTGAATTTGGGCACGATAGTTACCCGTCTTTAGTTAATGCCGGAATATATAATCCAGATTTTTTTAAAGTTTTACCAGAAAGTAATATGTCAAGCCCATTAACTAAAGATGTATCAAATAGTTGGCAAATTCAAGACGATTTACCTATTTACAATAAAACATACTTAGTTTACGGTAATAGTGGTCACAGAGGAGTTGATACAAATATTCATAATAGAGGTCACCAAATAGAAAGGCAATTAAGATATATTGAAAGGGACAAAAAAAGTGGACAAGAATTATTTTGGAACGATTTTGTGGGAGTTGTTGACGGAAATCAATCATTAAATAAAAGAGCTGGAAATACTCATTTCCCTCCCAATGCTTCCTCTGACTATGATTATTGCAATCAAAACTCAATAGAATCTGATATATTTAACTGGACACCTCAAGGTGGAGTAAAACAAATTGTGAATTGTAATTCTTGGAGAGATTTACCATTAAATTTTACTTACAATAAATATTCAGACGAAGGGATTCAAAACATAAACAATGACCCTCATACAAAATGGCTAATAACTTGGTTTCAGTCAATTCCTGGAGAAAACAATAATATTCCTTACAACAAAAATGGGCAGGATTATGTATTAACAAATTGGTGGGATATATTCTACAACTGGGATGATGCAATAAGGGAAAATAAAAATCTATGGGAATAGAGTTAAATTATTTGAAACATTAAGTTCAGGGAGTAATATGTATATTAGTGCTGTTAACCAAAACCATAAAAAATGAAATTTTCTCTTTCTTTATTATCCATTTGTATTTTATCTTTTATACTTATTTATAGCTGTTCAACTGAAGAAGAAGAGTCTGTTGCTCCTGTAGTTCAAACACCTGAACCTATACCAGTAAAATATACCTTAACAGTTTCGGCAGCAGAAGGAGGAACAGTATCCTCTGAAGGAGGTACATATGATGAAGGGACGGAAATTGAAATTATTGCAACACCTAATGTAGGATATGTTTTTGGTGGTTGGATAGGGTCTAACTCAACTTCTGCTAGCATTAGCTTAAATCTAAGTGCTAATATTGAGTTGGAAGCTATGTTTTTAAGCATAAATTCAATTAATAATGACCCTTTATTATTTAACTATGATACCTCAAAAAGCTACATAGGAGAACTGGTAGATTTTTATCCTAGCGCTTTCTTTGCATCTGACGTTCCACAATATATTAGAGAGTCATTAAATAATGCGCTTAAAACTGCTGCCGACAGGTATGGTAAATATGGTCCTGTAGAATTTTGGAGTCTTGGGACTGAAGAAGCTGCAGCACAAGAGTTACTCAACTTATACTGTGAGAGAAGAGACCATTTAAATCATAGTGATAAACAATCTTGTTTAATTGGAATGGAAGATAATTTTATGGATAGAGCAAAAGTAGGTAGGGATGCTATTCAAAATGGTGAATGTAGAGTTGATGGTAGTCACTCAGGAGGTTTTCAATGGGGGTTTCACGATATGCGAACAACTTACCTTATGGGTTTTGATGATTCATTTGATTGTAGGCCTTTTGGAGATGATTACTTCACAATTGTCCACGAATATTTCCACGTTGTTCAACTTGCGAGTGTTTTTAATTTAGAATCTGAGGTGAGAAGAAACAGAGTTGCTCCCAATGATGCCATTTGGATGATTGAGGGGGCTGCTCAATATATGGGGAAATATACTGTATATAAACTTCAAGATGAAGGAATTTCAATTTTTCCAAGTAATAAATGGACAGGTGGATTGAGAAATGGGATGAAAGATTCAATGGTAGATGGTAAATATCATTTTAATTTATGTCCTGATATAGAATTTTCTAGAATTAAAGGAAGTGATAATTGTAGACAAGCTGCGTATAGTCTTGGTGCTTGGGCTGTTGCATATTTGATTAACAAAGTAGGAAACCAAAATATCTTGACTGATACCTTTTATCCAAACTTAAGCTCTTTAGGATTTGAAGGCGCTTTTAATTTAGCGTTCGGATATTCATCTGAAGAATTTTATGAAGAATTTGATACTTTTCTAAAACTCCCAATTGAACAACAATTAGAAATCATCCCTGATATTTAAATCATAGGCATATCCTCTTCATTAAGTATTGGGATTTCTTCATATATTAAAATGAATTCATCTTTATGAAAAAAGAATACCTATTTAATGCTATTGCTATTTTTATTTCAATAGTTGGTTCTTTTGGGGTAGAACGACTTAGTGAATATAGAAAAGAACAAAATGAAATTAAAATTTTAGAAACTAACTTATTACACGAGTTAGAACAAAATTACTATTCACTTCTTTCGTTAAGAGGAACTTTAAATTCTGTAATTCAAGTTTCTGACAGTATAACTTCCAATTGGGGCAATATAAGTTCAATTAAAGTAAAAAAGTCCCACAGCAATAGCCTCTACTACATTACAGAAAGAATTGAGCATATATTATCGAGTTCATACGAGTTAACCCCAAGAAATATGTATTTAAACTCATTAATAAATTCAGGGCTAATTTTAAACATCAGGAGTTCTACTCTATGAAATCAGATTGAATCAGTTAATTTACTTGTAAGTGGAGGCTATATGAAATCTAATGATGTTATTGAAAACAACATAAAAGATTGGTTTATTAGATATTCAAAGAAAGGTGTGTCCTTAAATAATGACTTAATCTTTGACAAGTATAAAGATTTTGAGTTGTATCAATTTCTCACGTTGAGAAGAAGGAATGAAGTATATAAATTGGTTGGGGTAGTTGGAAATATTACATTTATTAAGGAGATTATAAATGAAATTAAAGAGAGTGGATTATTCTAAATTATCAGCATTTCTTTTTCTTTAATTTTAGGAAGTGATTTGTATATTAGTACTTATAAATCATAAATCAATTAAATGAAAAACTTAATACCTACTATCCTTTTTGCAATATTTCCTTTAGTTAGTTATTCCCAAAAACCAAACTTCTCTGTTTACAATAATCAGGTAAATACGGTAAAAGAAGAAGTAAAGTATTTCGAAATTGAAAAAATTAACAACCAATTCTATATGCTTGTAGGAGGTGGTGGAAATGTCGGGGTCTTTGTCAGTGATAATGATGTTGTCTTAATTGACAATAAATATGAAATCATCGAGGATGTACTTATGGCTTCATTAAGAAAAATTACGGATAAGCCAATTAAATTCATAATTAACACTCATTTTCATCACGACCATTCTGATGGCAATAGAGCATTTGGTGAAAAAGGAATTCCGATTATATCTCATCAAAACGCTAAGAAAAGAATGATGGAAGATATCGAACTTTACGGTGGGATATATGGTTTTATTAAAGATTTTGTTCAGCCTAAATATGATAATGCATCATTGCCTGTATTTACCTACGAAAGTAAAATGACGATAAGTCAGGGAAATGAAGAAATTGAATTATATAATTTTGGGAAAGCTCATACAGATGGAGATAGTGTTGTAGTGTTTAAAAACAACAATATTATTCATACAGGAGACGCATTTGTAAGGTATGGGTATCCATATGTTGATTTAAATAATGGAGGCTCAATAAATGGATTAATTGACTTTTTGGGAACATTAGAACTATTATGTGATGATAATACTATAATAATACCAGGGCACGGTGGATTGAGTAAAAAAGAGGATGTGACAAATTTAAAAAACACATTAGATGACTTATATACAAAAACTGTAATCGGATTGAAAAATGGATTATCATATAGAGAGATTTCAGATTCAATTGAAGAAACACTTAATGGAGATACTACTGTTAAACTCAATTATATCAAATCTATAGAATTAGAATTGTCAAGAAACTAGGATTAATTAAATCATTGCCATAAATTCTTAGTTAAGTTCAGGAAGAAAGACACTGGGTAGAGAAACCAAACATTTATTATTTTTGAGCATTAATCATAAATCAATGAAAAAGATATTTATAATGTCTTTATCCTTTTTTGTGTTTTCTTGTTTTAAAACAGAGATAGTGCAATTTGAGACCGCAAATACGGACCCTGCCACATTTGCAAATGGACAACAGCTTCCTACTGCACCCCGAAGTTATTTAAATTACTGCGGTGCCCCAAAGTCGTGTAAATTTTTACTTAAATATGACGATACATTTTGGGAAGACACAGAAAACTACTATGGTGACTTTTCAGATATTAGATTTTCAAACTATGCACAATATTTTATATCCTTCTTTAAAATTGATAATGATGTTTCATATTGTAAAGGATTTAAAAAAGGAGAAAACACTACAGATGGAATAAAATGGAATATAAAAATCACAAAAGATGAGTGGGATGAGCTCTGGTTTGATTATGATTATTATGGAACTAATGATGATGTTGAATATACCATAACTTATAAATATGAAGTAATTGATGGTTTACTTCATTTTTCAAATACAGAAGGTCAAGAATTTATTTTTCATCCTTCTAAAAAAAACTACTCAAAAGATTTTCTTGAAACAGGTAATATAATTGAGCAAGAAGGCTGTAATTTTTATTAATTATAATAAACTATATCATCGGCATATCCTCTTCATTAAGTTTAGGGGGTAATTGAATAATCACTACTAAATTAAACTTTGCGATTAAATTTTAGTCCAAAAATAAAGCCAAACAAATGAAGAAATTTATCATTGCCTCCTTTTTAAGTGTTGTTTCATATGGTCAAGATTCAAATTATAACATTAAATCTTTTATTAATCAAGATTTAAATATTAATAAAAAAGCCCCAAACACACATTACATTGGAAATGCTTGGTTAAAAAGGCTTATTGAAGCAGATGAAGATTTTGATTATAATTTGACACAGGCTACATTTCAATCAGATTCTACTTTAGATTGGCATAAACATTCAACAGGTCAGGTTTTAATTATTATCGATGGAGAGGGATACTATCAAGAAAAGGGAAAAGAAGTAATTGTTTTAAAAAAGGGAGATATAATTAAGTGTGATAAAAATGTAGAACATTGGCATAGCTCTACACCAAATAAAGATGTTTCTTACATTGCTATTTACGGTAATAGTGAAACTATTTGGACAGAAAAGCTCTCAAAAGAAAACTATGATAGAATTAAACCTATTAATTGAACTCTCTAAATCATCGGCATATCCTCTTCTTTAAGTTCAGGTATCTCTAAACCTCTTAAATAGGTTAAACTAACATTTATGGATGAGTGCCCCATCGCTTTTTGAAGCTTGGTTATACTGCCTGTTCTTTTGAAGATTTCTATAGCTCCTGTGTGTCTAAAAGAGTGGATTGTAGCGCTTGGATCAATTGTTGGATAACGCATCTTAAATCGCCTCCAAATAAGCAAGAAATAACTCTTATTATAAGGTTGTTCTGACTGTTAATCAGAGGGTCCTTGGTTCGAGTCCAAGAGGGGGAGCTAGACTAACCGCAACACCACACAAGACCTAACAAGCAATCGAAGCCCTTCACTTCGGTGAGGGGTTTTTTCTTTTACACCAATGGATACAATCAGGTACCTCTAATCCATTGATACCATTACTTTAACCTAAGATTATCTAAAAGTGATTAGGAGCATGAGTTTTAGAAAATCGTTTTTCTATTGTAACAGGGGGAAGGGTTTTGATACGTAATCCATTAGATTATTTCAAGAATTTTACTTTCCATATTATTGAAAATAATAAAATCATTTATTTTTTTTCCAATTAGCAATTTACCAATAGGGCTTTGGGATGAAATACAATGAAATACTTTAGAATTGATCTCACATGAATCAGCAGCTATGGCAATGTAATAGTTTGCTTTATCAGTAAAAATTAGAGAACCTAGACTAATCCTATTTGAAGTTTTGAAATCTTTAATAGTCTTGAGTTTCTGATAATTTAACTCAATTTCACGAATTTGATTACCTAACTTTTCTCGTTCTAGCTGAATCATGGCCCTACCAGTTTCATGTTTATCACCTGCTGAGCTTTTTGCCTCAGAAGTTAAGTCCTTTTGTAAGTTTTCTTTCTGCTGTTCTAATACCCCCATTTTTTTCTCGAGTAGAGACCTACAATGATTAAAGAGTGCTTTTTTTAAAACAGAAACTTCAATCATCCCCAATTACCTATTAAATAACCTAATAAAAAAGCAATAAGAACAAGTACTCTCATTTCAACTCCTAAACTTTTTGCAATTGAATCAACTGCAGCTAAAACCCATTCTTTAATCTTATCTAAATCCATAACACAAACATAAAACATATGAAAAAAATACGGGGACAAAAGAGTGAGAAACCATTCTACCTTCAAACATAGTGGCTTTCCAAATAGCAAGATACGTTTGAAATGATAGCATACCCAAACACTTCAGTATTTTTTTAGTAGAATTGATTAAATTGTGTGTATGAAAAAAAAATGGAGTACACCTAGTCAGATCCTTTTTCAATTGGTTCTAATCATTATCATTTTATTTCTATTTAGACTCTACACGGGTGATGTTAAATTTTAGTAGCAATGGAAGCAAAAAAATTGCTTCTAATCCATTGATATCATTGCCCTATCCTAAAATTCTCTTCTAAACCTTCTCGAAAACCCCAATAAGCTTTTTTAGGCTCCAATTGTTCATCAAATAGGGTGGGCCAGTCTTTTATTTTAAAGAAAGATTTAATCCATGTATCACGATCATTAAACCCCCAAAAAGTTATTCCATAACGTTGTGCTTTTGGAACAGCTTCGTGATAGAGAGTCACTAAACGTTTGAATTTATTTGCTTGGGCTTGAGCCATTTCAGCTGAATAGTTTTCATACTCTTGTATCCCTCCTGATATGCTATCATTGTGTTTATTGAAAATTAGATCTACTTCTGATAGGTGAATTTTTAATCCAGTAGAAGCTGCTTTTTTAAGACATTTTAGAATAAGACTATCCGGAATATCCATTCTGTAGTGCATTTGAAATCCAATTCCCGTTAAAGGGGTATTCTGACTTTTTAACTTTTCAACTAATGCCAGAAGGCCGTTTAGTTTGAGGGTGTCACGTTCTAAATTGAAATCATTGATAAACAAATCAACATTTGGATCTGCTGCATGTGCAGCTTCCAGTGCCTGTGCGACATAGCTAGGTCCAATGGCTTTAAGCCACTCTGTTTTTCGTAATTCCCCTCCTCGAGTTTCTAGGGGTTCATTAATAACATCCCAGCCACTCACCTTACCTTTGTATTTTGAAACTACTGTTGTGATGTACTCTTTTAAAAACTTTTTACCCCAAAGGGAATCCTTAGCCAATTTATCTTTTACCCATTGAGGTGTCCCACTGTGCCAAATCAGAGCATGACCAAAGAGTCGCATATTGTTTTTTTGAGAGAAGTTTACTAAGGCATCTGTCTCCTTCCAAGTAAAGTCATTTTCCGTAGGCAGCAGACGAAACATTTTCATGCTGTTTTCTGAGGTGAGGCTATTAAATTCTTTTTTAGTAATCTCTAACTTTTTTTGGTCTGCTAGCGTAGATTTTAAATTTATGGCTGTACCAATAGGATAATCACTCACATTTTTTAGTCCCTTTTGGCTGAAGTTGGTGTTACAATTTGTAAAACCCATAAAAAGTAGCCCTATTAAAAATTGTATTTTTCTAGATTGTGTCATCAAATTTAAAATTGATCATAAATTTACAAGATTTCTTTAATCACAATAACGAATCTGATAAGTTCTATGGAAAAGTAAAGTATGGAATGAGTCATCTATCAGTAAGAGAATGTCAACTAATCTACGATAGTGAAGCAGTGTGTAAGTAGGTAACCAAGCATTTAGATAAAGATGTAGACTATGGCGTTTTTGATATTGAGGATTAAGGAAACGGAGATATTAATGATCAAGAAATGTGGGGGGTATTATGCAAAAAATACACCTGTCTGCTTACCTATGAGATGTGGGAGCTAAGTGAGTTTTGGGAAACATCTTTTAAGATAATGACAAGGGCAATTCCAGCTACTCACCCAATTAAAAAAAAGCATCGGTAAATACGCTCCATCCTGTTTATCAATAATTCATTTTAAAATTTTTGAGAAATTCTTTAACTTGGGCTTATTAACCATAAATCAATTAAAATGAATTACGATCGTAGAAAATTTTTTACTTCAATCGCATTAGGTGTAGGTGCTACCGCATTCCCTAATTTTATTGACGATTTTGACCAGCTTGATCCTGTCAAAACAAGTACTGACATCAATCAAGAGGACGTCTCGCTTTGGTTTAAAAAAATTAAGGGTGAACACCGTGTTGCCTATGACGGAAGTCAACCACACAACACCCTCCCCATTGTTTGGAACTGGGCTTTTTTGGAATCCAATAATTCTTTAGGAGTAAAAGATTCAAACATGACTGCAATGACGGTTCTAAGACACGCAGGGATCGTGTTTGCATTTAATTCTTCTGTATGGGAGAAGTTCAAGCTAGGAGAGTTGGTTTCTTTTAACGATAACCAAACCGGGAAACCCTCGCTGAGAAATACCGTTTATGAACCTATGGAAGGGGATATGCCACTACCTCCAATACAAGGAATTAAGGACCTGCAAAATCGAGGATCGATGTTTTGTGTTTGTGATTTGGCAACAAAAGTTTACGGATCAGCTGTTGCAAGCAAAATGAACTTAAATCCTGATGAAGTGTACAAGGAAATGATTGAAGGGATCTTACCAGGCATTAAACTGGTTCCTTCTGGTGTCATGGCATTAGGACGTGCTCAAAACGAAAATTGCGCATACATATTTGCAGGCTAACAGAATAAATTCCAAAACTCAAAATAGAGTTTTCGAATAGGTTGGTATTCTGTAATCAAATCAGAACTTCCCAGTTTAGATAGTTGACCGCTTTTTTTTAAAAAAAGTAGTACCAAACAAAAAGGGCTTCTATTTTTACTGGCTCGTTTATTATGTGTATCATTAGGGATTCACCTAAAATAAAAAATCTGACTTGAAAAAAAATCAAAGCAAACCCAAAGTATCCCTACTAGAAGCCTTTACCTCAATAATATGGCCCAGAAGAAAAATGGTTTTTATCGGGTTAGTGCTCATTGTAATAAGTAAAATAGCAAGTTTTGTAGCCCCCCTTTCTCTGAAAATATTAATGGATGAAATCATTCCAAACAAAGAGTTAGACCGATTAAAAATTCTAATAGCTGTTGTAATTACTGCCATCATAATACAGTCAATCACCTCTTTTTTATTGACAAAAATTCTTTCGGTTCAAGCCCAATTCCTAATTGCAGAGTTAAGGACACAGGTACAAAAAAAAATACTTGGATTACCCATCAAGTTTTTTGACAATACCAAATCTGGGGCTTTAGTCTCTAGAATCATGACAGATGTCGAAGGGGTTAGAAATTTGATAGGAACCGGTTTGGTACAATTGGTAGGTGGAGCCATTACCGCTGTAGTCTCTTTAATACTATTACTGCAAATAAGTGTTTCCATGACTTTATTTACACTCATACCCTTAGCCATTTTCGCAGTAATTGCCTTAAAAGCTTTTAAGATCATTAGACCCATCTTTAGGGCAAGAGGAAAAATCAATGCAGAAGTAAAGGGAAGACTCACCGAAACCCTAGGTGGTATTCGGGTGATCAAAGGATTCAACGCAGCTGAACAAGAGGCTCGGGTATTTGAAAAAGGGGTAAATGAACTATTTGTCAATGTAGAGAAAAGTCTGACTGCAACCGCATTTATGACCTCTTCTGCCACCTTTTTATTAGGACTTGCCACCACCGGAATCATGGGCATAAGTGGATTTAAAATCATGACAGAAACTTTGACCTTGGGAGAATTCCTAAGCTTTACCTTTTTATTAGGACTCATGATAGCTCCAATAGTTCAAATGAGTAATATCGGAAGCCAGCTCACTGAAGCTTTAGCCGGTCTTGACCGAACGCAGGAACTCATGAACGAAACCAGTGAAACAGATGACCCTCAGCGAAATATCGCTTTAAAAAAGATACAAGGAGCCATAACCTTTAAAGAGGTTTCTTTTGCCTATGAAGAAGAAAAAGAGGTATTGCACAGCATAAATTTTTCTGCTAAAGCTGGAGAAACCATCGCACTGGTTGGTAGTTCAGGATCTGGAAAATCTACCATTGCTGGATTAGTGGCCACTTTTATCAATCCCGATCAAGGAGACATAACCGTTGATGGGTTTCCACTCAGAGAAGTAACCTTAGAGAGCTACAGAAAACAATTGGGGGTAGTCTTACAAGACGAATTTCTATTCGAGGGTACCATCAAGGAAAATATTTTGTACGCCAGACCCAATGCCTCAGATGAAAGTCTTTTAGAAGCAGTAAACGCAGCTTATGTAAATGAATTTACCGATCGTTTTGACGCTGGATTAGATACTTTAATTGGAGAAAGAGGTGTAAAATTATCGGGGGGACAAAGACAGAGAATTGCCATAGCAAGAGCTATTTTAGCCGATCCTTCTATCTTAATACTTGACGAAGCTACCTCTAATTTAGACACAGAAAGTGAAGCGCTAATTCAAAAAAGTTTGGCTACCCTTACCCAAGGAAGAACCACTTTTGTTATTGCTCATAGACTAAGTACAATTAGAAAAGCACACAAAATACTTGTCATTGAAGGAGGTAGAATTGAAGAGCAAGGAACGCATGACCAACTCATTGAAGCAAAGGGTAGGTATTTTGATTTATTTACTTATCAGGCTAAAATTTAGACTCCCACACCATTTAACCTCAAGAAATTAAAAAATTTCAAATTCGCTTACTTCAAAATCAATACCCAAATGCTTGAGCTGCATTAGTTTTTATCTGTATCTTGCTTTTTAACTAAATTTTTTTTAATGAAAAAATCATCTTTATTACTACTCAGTTTGTTTATCACTTTTAGCTGCACACAAAAAAAACAAAAAAGTGAACCCGCTTCTAAACCAAGTGCTGAAACCCTTATGGCAGAATCAATGCAACGATTTTCATCTGCATGGAATCAAGGAAATGCGGAAGAAATCTCAAAAGAATTTACAGCCGATGCAATTCGAATTGTTTCCAATCCTCTAAGTCCAATTGTAGGACAAGAGTCCATTTTAAAGTCTTTTGATGCCGTCTTTTCAGAAGGAAGCGAATTGGAAAACAGCCACATCGAAATAACCGTAACCGAAACTCGTTCCGTATCAGAGGATATTTATTTAGGAGCAGGAAGTTTTGCCATATTAAGCCCAGAAAATGAAATTTTAGAACAAGGAAAATGGGGAAATGTTTTTAAATATGACAACGGACAAATTAAATTTCTAATGGAGTCTGCTCACAGACAACCCAAAGAAGCAAACGGATCAGAGACAGAAACTGTTTTAGAAAACTCCATTGCTTCTGATGAACCGCATTTTGACAAAATAGTACTTTCGGTTAAAAATTACATCGAGAATAGCAACAGTAAAAATAGTGAAGGAATTTCAATGTTATTTACAGAAGAGGGGATTCAAAGCGTAGATGGAAAGGAAGGAATTATTATGGGACGTCAACAAATAAAAGATACCGAAATTTATGCTGACGGAAATGAATTAAATGCTAACGTAATGGGCTATCGCTATTTAGGAAATAATATTGCCATTGCCTATGGAAATTGGTCTTCTACCTCTGATGATAACGCAAAAGTCACAGGTCAATGGGGAAACCTTTTCAAAATTGAAGGAGATGAAGCCTTACTCATCATGGAGTCTGCTGGGATGATCCAATAGTCTTTGCAAAATAAAAAAAACCCTCCCAAGTGGAGGGTTTTTTTATGCAATACCTCCAGTAAAGTGTAATACCACGCACCTGGCTTTCCTAATTTTCAAAAAAGCTGACGCACATCAAAGAATCATTACTATTGGTTGGAGGAGTCCCTTTCATGTACAATATGGTTCCTGACCGTGGAGTCACTATTTCTTCCAGTTGCTCTCCAAATTCGTCAGTAATGTAACCTACTACTTCTCCTTTTACAACTTCATCACCCGCTTTAAATGCACTGTAAAAAATACCTTGTACGGTAGATCGGACATAAATCTGATTGTTTAGTTTTTTAATTTTAGGAGAAGTAAAAGCAACCTTTGAGTCGTACATTTCAAGTTTTTGGAGCAACCTGTAAAGTCCCGTTTTGATTCTCTTTACTGCTTCAGGCTGAACATTACCCAATTTTCCGCTTTCAAAACTTAAGGCAATTTTACCCACTTGGCAGGCTTGCTTAAAAGCATACTTTGCTGGTTCGTCTTCTTTTATGGTGTAAGGATAAGAGACTACGTATTCAAATCCGCTGAATTCACTAAGTTCTTTGGTCTTCTGAGTTATTTCTGGGTAGTTTTTATTATCATAATAGCATACAAAAGGGAGTAAATCTTCCGAGGCATCACCGCCGTGAATGTCGAGAAAAATATCACTCACCGGAATGATTTTCGTACTGATAAAATCAACTATTTGTTCTGAAACTGTTCCCTCATCATCCCCAGGAAAAATTCTATTTATGTTCTTTTTATCCAAAGGATTAATGTACGGGGTTCTTGTGTAAAACGATCCCATATTAGTAATGGGCAAAACAATCAAAGTTCCTGACAACTCCTCAGGATTCAATTCTTGAATCATGTCTTGGATGGCAATGATCGGAGGATATTCAAATCCATGAACACCCGCTAGAAGGGTAAAAACCTTACCCGTTTGTTTCCCTTTGATGATCAGCACAGGAAGAGAAGTCTCGTTCCCACTCGTGTCTGTAAATTCCAATTTGAATTTATGTGTCGTGGCCCTTTTGGAGTCTGCAAAAGCACGATCAAATTGACTTTGTGAAAAGGAAAAAACACTTGTTAGTATCAGAAAAAAAATAAAGTAACGATCAAAAATTGTTTTAGAAAACATTCGTGTGAGTTTAAAAAAATTTTTCTCAAAGTTACTTAAAATCAATGGGGGGATACAATTCCTTTTTTTACAAAACCGCATAGGTGTAAACCACTTTAACGAGGAGCAACTTGACCCTTAAAAGAAAAATAGCTCGGAAAAACAAGAGACTGTTTAGAAAAAATATTTTCAAATTTTATTTACTATTTGGGGTTTAAAAGCAACTCATTTTTCGGCTCATTTTAACATTTCTGAGAGTCTTTTTTACCTACATTTAAATTAAATTTTAATTCGATTCTTGTGAAAAATTTTTCAGATGGCTTTTTTTCAGTAGATGCAAACAGTGGTTTTTTACCCATAGAGGAACCCTTGCGAAAGTTGCCCGATACCTATGCTGAATTACAATCTCTTTTAGACGAAATGCCCGTGGTTAAAGACGATGGAAGCCCAGGCTTATTGGCTACAGAAAGGGCATTAGAGCAAGCTACTGAAAGATTGCCAAATTTTTTAAATCAAGTAAAAAAGGAAAAAGATCCAAGGGTCAAAGCTGCCTTATTTAGGGGCTACAGCTTTTTGGCATCCGCCTACACCCTATCCCCTGCCCATCATACCTATTTAAAAACAGGGAAATACGGACTGGCAAACAAAAAAATTCCCCCAACCCTTGCCCAACCTTTTGTGGCCATTGCAGAGGCTTTGGAAGTATTCCCCTGGTTGGATTATCATTATGCCTACTCCCTAGGAAACTTTTACAAAAAAGAAGAAACCAAAGGTTGGGACTGGTCCAATTTATCCATGGCGGTCAAATTTTCAGGAATGCCTGATGAACAAGGGTTTATCATGCTTCATGTGGACATCAATCAGTACTCCCCCGACCTAGTAAAAGCTGCTTTGGGACTAGCAGACTACCCTACCGATGAAATAAACGCAAATCTTGAGCTGTTCGGAACGACTTTACAAAAAATGAACGAAAGACGCAGACTCATGTGGGAAGCCTCTCGATGGAAACACTACAATGATTTCCGAGTGTTTATTATGGGAACTAAAGGAAATGTAGATATTTTCCCCGAAGGACTCATTTACGAAGGGGTTTGGGATACTCCGCATACGTACCGCGGTCAAACTGGAGCGCAAGACAATATCATTCCTACGGCGGATATTATTTCTGGAGTAATCAATTACTACCCAAAAAATCAATTGACAAATTATCTTCTTGACCTTAGAACCTACCGCCCAAAATGCGTTCAATCCTTTTTTCATTTTATTTCCAAAAAAATGAATCAACACCCCCTATTAAATAGACTGGTCGATTCTAACAACTTGGAGGGAATGGTTCACTTAATGAAGGTTTTTGAAGAAATTTATCTCTTCCGAAACGGCCACTGGCAGTTTGTCCAAAAATACATCATGCAAAATACCGCCTATCCAAAAGCAACTGGAGGCACCCCCATTACCTCTTGGATTCCCAATCAAATTAAAGCTGTGCTAAGAGCAATGAAGGTTTTGTTCGACAAAATGAAAGATCACCAAAACCCCAACTGGAATCAATCCGAATGGTTGGAATCCTACAACAAAAAAGTTCAACTACTCAATAAGCAACTTAAAATTGTTTCAATAGAGGCCTTTGATCCTGAAGCGGTTTTTGACTTAAATGAAAAAATGGGATATCAAGATTTCTAATACGAACCAATGAAAGTAAAAATTCTAGTTACAGGTGGAACTTTTGACAAAGAGTACAACGAAATCAACGGCAAGCTTTATTTTAACAAAACCCATGTCCATGAAATTTTAGCTCTGGGCAGATCGGATGTTGCGGTCGAAATAAAAACCTTGATGATGGTGGATAGTTTAGACATGACAGATCAAGATCGGGAAGTCTTGGTAAAAAACATTTCGTCAGCCAAAGAAAAAAACATTGTAATAACCCACGGAACCGATACTATGGTAGAAACCGCAAAATACATAAACAAGAGTACTATTGAAAAAACCGTTGTAATCACTGGTGCCTTGATTCCCTACAAATTTGGAAGTTCAGACGGCCTTTTCAATTTGGGTGCTGCACTCGCTTTTGCTCAAGTATTAAAATCCGGTGTTTATGTTGCAATGAATGGAAAATGGTTCCCCTGTGATGGGGTAGAAAAAAATAAAGAAACAGGAAAATTTGTCAAGCTAGGGGCTTCCTAAATAATCCTCTCCAAAATTCAATCCCCAGTTCCCTTGGGGTCAAAAGGAGAAACTCCACATACGTTCCTTTCCTAGACTCTTCGTCTTGAGCCTAATCAGAACCCGTTTGATTTTAAATTGAGAGCGATTCGCCAACATTTAAGAGCACCAACTCTTTGCCTTTGTCTTTGAAATATTTAACCGCTTTGGGCTTGTCAATTTCAATGGGGGGAAATGTATCAAAATGATACCCAATTATTGTATCACAACGAATTAGATCGCTGGCAATCAGAGCATCCTCATACCCCATTGTAAAATTATCTCCAACAGGTAATAGTGCAACATCAAGTTTTGGACAAAGTAACGGAATCAGTTCCATGTCTTTGGTCAAGGCGGTATCTCCAGCAACATAAAGAGATTTGGAGTCATCGTACAGTACAAACCCCCCGGGGTTTCCTCCATAGGTGCCGTCTGGTAAAACACTGGAATGGACTGCGTTTACATACTTGGCCGTCCCAAAATCAAATTCGTATTTCCCCCCGTGATTCATCGCATGGCCAGAGATGTTTTTTTTACCAAACCAAGAAACAATTTCAAAATTTGATACCAAAAGAGCATCCGGATTGTTTTTCATAACGGCTTCCACATCTAAAACATGGTCTTCATGACCGTGGGTTACAAACACATAATCCACAGCCAAATGCGAAATATCAATATGCTGGGACAGCGAATTCCCTGTGATAAACGGATCGAATAGAATTTTTTTTGAATTCATTTCAACAAGAACGGTTGCGTGACCTAAAAAAGTAATTTTCATATTTGTTTGATTTAAAGAGTTTCTATCCCCAATGGGCTCCTCAAGTTTTCGTCATTCTTTTTGTTTTTAATAGCATTGGGGTTCCTCCTGTTTCGGATCTTCTAAAAAGATACAAAAGATTTCTTTTGTTTTGTAAAGTCGCTACCAGGCAATAGAAACAAAAAATTAGATAATTCATTTTTGCTTCGCGTTTGTTTGGGCTAACAAATTGTTATTTCTATCTTGAGGATCAAATCTCAGGGCACTGATATTTTTAAAAAAAAAAATTGAACTAGAAAATCATTGGTACGCTTGTATGCAAAAGTGAACTAAAAGGGTTTAAAACCATCCTATTTGATAAAACATCTCACGTTTTTATTCTTCTTTTTTCCCTTGCTTTCTATGGCTCAAGTGGGCTTAAACAACGCTTTTGATTTTAGGAGCATTGACAATTTGTATTTTGACGAATCAACAAAAGTAGAGGAAGAGACCTTGGGATCTCCCTTTTTAACACCTCTTATTGACGGTTACAGATACAACTCATTTTTAGACATTATTGTAAACTCCCAAAATGAAATCGTAACTATTTCTGAGCTCCAATTGGGTAAATACAACTTTGTCAAAAAAGATTATTTCGTCCGTTGGAAGAAAAAAGCAACAACGGGTTACTTAATCAAAATTGACGAAACCAGTTTTTTGAGGGTTCAAAAAGTAATCCGCGAAGACTACAACCCAAAACTGAAAAACAATTCCAACAAGAGGTACGAAGAAAAAATCAGTTACTTCAAAAAAGAGGATGGAAAAATAAAACAGGTCAAAAAAAATGAAAACGCCAAAGGCAACTTCTTTGTGCATCTAAACTACATCCAATCCAAATTGAATAATTATTTGGGAGGCTCTCTAAGTAACAGAAATTCAGTCTATTACGCTTTTGGTAGGTCTTTTCGTTTAACCCCTTCAAACGCCCTAAAAAGCAAATTCTTTTTTTCTAAAAATGGGGGATTCGATTGGTACACCGAGGACAACTACAACGGTAAAAAGATCATTACACTGAACACCGTAGGACTTGAACTGCTTTATGAAAAAAGCTACAAACGATTCAGTTTTTTTTCAGGGATCAAATCCCATTATGCCCTCAAAAGAGAGGAACGAAGAGCGAGCATTCGCTACTACGGCTTCCGTTTGAGAGACAAATACCAATCGCTAAACGACGAACTCAAAAAATTTATCCCCATCTCCTTGCCCCTTGGATTCTCCTTTGATCTAATTGAGGACATTGATTTTGAACTGATTTACAATATTGGAGTTTCAAAACTCAATGCAGCCCCTGCAGAAATTAATTTAACCCTAAATACCTTTCAGGCAGGACTGGTTTACAAAATCTAAAAAGAGCATTGAGCCTCCTCCTAAAAACAATACTTTACCGTTTGAGCTGCAGACCAAACTTTAACCGCATCCGTTTTGTTTTTTTGTTTCATTGTGGCTAAAAAATTAAATACTTATTTAAATAAGTATTTAATTTTAACTCCCAAAAAACGCTTGGGGGTGGCGGGTTTTTCGCTACTTTTTCAAAACCTACTAAGGGGACTCCTCACTTAAAAAAAGAAGACGTACCGATCCTTTCCAAAATCAACTGTTTGCGTCTTTTTCTCATTTTGATCCGAACCTCTTCCCCCTTTTTCCAACCCAGTTCTTCCAGGTACTCCACCGGTAGGGTAATACACAAGCTGCTTTGACCTACTTCAATAATCTTGCGATTAAACCGTTCTTTTAATGATTTTCTTGCCATGGCTAACGATTTGAATGAACTTTAAAGTTACTACCAAAACGCTTATCTTGTAAAAACAAAACTCAAATTATCATGTACACCTACAAAGCCAAAGTACTGCGTTGGGTAGATGGCGATACCCTGCTGTGTCTGATCGATCTGGGCTTTTACACCCACAAAGAAGAACGCATTCGCCTGGCCCGTATTGACGCCCCCGAACTCAGAGGCCCTGAAAAAGAAGAGGGCAAACGGATTCAGCAACTGCTTAGCCAGCGCTATCCGCAAGGAACCTTTCTTACCTTGGAAAGTAAAAAAAGAGACAACTACGGCCGTTTTATCGGCGAACTCTATTACCAAGAGCAAAGCATCAACCAATGGATGATTGACCAAAAGCTGGCCAAAGAAGTCGATTACTAACCCCAAAACAACTCCTCATGAAACCCCAAAAAACAAACCTCCGAGGTTTTGCACTTTTCCCCATCTCGGTCATTCTGCTATTGACCACCGTTTGGCTCGGACTTGCCTATGCCGCCATTACCCTGCCCTTTAAACTGTCTTTCCGTACCCTGATCCAGCGATGGAATCAGTATTTTTTTGTCTTGTCAGTGTCCCTAGACCAGTTTGGCAATGTAGCCATGCAAGACCTTTTTAACGATTGGCTGCTACGCCCCAACGCCCCACACCGCTTTGGCAACGAAGACGAAACCATCTCCAGCGTATTGGGCAAAAACAAAACCACCCACAGCCTGAGCAAAACAGGTACCCTCCTTGCGGATTTCCTCGATTGGCTCGACCCCAACCACGTCCTCAACTCCATTGAACCCTTACCTTAAAACCCTCAGCCAATTTATCAAGCTGAATGCATCTAAAAAAAATCTTAAATTTAAATGACTAAAAACCCTAGTAAAATGAAAAAACAATTCGCATTCGTAGCATTACTAGCCCTATGCATTCAGTGCAGCACTACAAACGACCGTTATGTTACAATTGACAGAGCAGCCTATTTAGATCAATTGGAGGGGTTTTGGTTGGCGCAATGCATCGCAAATTGGACGGGACTCATTACCGAGATGGATAAAATTGGAATTCCGGTAAACGGCAAAGGGGGCGGTTTTTACACCCGAGAAGATTGGGGAAAACCCGACCAACCCAACCTGTGGGGATCCAATAACTATTCGGATACAATCACCTTTATTTTCGCTGAAAAAGACAGCATTTGGGGCGCCGATGACGATACCGACATCGAATACATTTATCAAGAGTTGCTCTACAAAAGTCCCTCGTTGGATCTCAGCGGAGAACAAATACGAAAGGCTTGGATGGATCACATTCACAAAGAGGAGGAAAATTATTTATGGGTATCCAATCAGCAAGCTTTCGACCTGATGCATGAAGGAATTGTTCCTCCTGCTACCAGTGACCCCAAGCGGAACCCTCACTATGAAATGATTGATGCCCAACTGACTACTGAAATTTTTGGTTTGTTTGCTCCTACAAAACCTCAAATTGCACTCAAATTGGGAGCACTGCCCATAAGAACCACCGCCCGCGAAAATGCTGCGTGGATTTCTGAATTCAATATCATTATGTATTCTCTGGCCTCCCAAACCACCGCTCACAATTCAATAAAAGAAAAGATTTTGTGGATGGCAAAACAAGCGCGTTTGCAGCTTCCTAATGATGCTTATTCCGCCAAAATGTTTGATTTTGTTTTAGAGCAATACAATCAAAACCTACCCTGGGAAAAAACGCGTGATGCATTGCACGAGAAATATCAAATTCGTCAAGAAGATGGCTACCATTGGGCCACAACAGATCAAAGTTGTAACGGTTGTTTTGCCGCTGGGATCAATTTTGGAGCCAGTATTGTCAGTTTACTTTACGGAGAAGGAGATTTGAAAAAAACAATCCAAATCGGAGCTTTAGCAGGATGGGATTCGGACAATCCTACGGCTACTTGGGGAGGAATGTTAGGGTTTATGCTAGGTAAAAAAGAGGTTGAAAAAACCTTTGGAAGGGAATTTTCTTCTTCCTTCAACATCCATCGTACCCGAAAGGGCTTCCCTAATGGAGGCATCGATACGTTTGAAAATATGGCACTCAAAGGGCAGTCCATTGTAGATCGGGTAATCCAAGAAAAAATGGGAGGTAAAATTGATGCTGAAAAGGACATTTGGCTGATCCCAAAAGAGTGAAAAAAGTTGCCTTGAAAATCAACTGTAAGGCTTTAATCGTATTTGAGAAATCCCCCCTAGAAATCGGTTGACACACATAGGTGCCGGATGAAACGGATTGCCGGATTGGGTGATCCCGATACTGTAGCAAGATACCTTAGCTTCTTTAAAAAGTTTTAAAATTTTTTGGGCTTGTTGTTCAAGATACAGATGATCGTCGATGTGGTTGCCCCAGCAACAAACTACCTTTTTAATTTTGTATTCAGGATTTTGGATCAAGGCTTCTATGAATCGGAAATTCTGTTCGATCAGTTTGAGGTTGGGGGTTTTAGGCAAATCCTTTGGCTTGGGTGTCCGCTTGGGATAGAGGTTGACCAACCACCAGCCGTCGCAACCGTTGTTTTTTGCAATGCGTTCAATGTTTCTTGAGGTAGGATCTAATTTGGTTTCGTTGGCCCTACTGGGGTTGAGACCAATCGCCAACATTTCAGCCGTTCCTTTCTTTCCTAATAAAAATCTTTTCTCAGGATCGTTAAGGGGTAAACACACAATATTACTAGAACCCATCATGCTATTTCTAAAACTCTATTTACATTTGATTTTGTATTCGAACCAATTGAAATACAAATCAAGATAAAAGATTCTGAAAATGGAATTATTGGCCTATTTTTTAGCATTGTTTGGTTTTTTTGTACTGGTTAAAGGAGTGAAACCCGCCCTGGATTGGATTGGGCGGCATACAGCTAAAGATCTCGCAAAGGGCATCGGATTCATTGCGGTGGTACTCAGCCTTTTCTTTTATGTATGGGTCATGTTCGGCTATTTGAAAAGTTTTTAAAAAAACAGGGAAAACATCAAAAAAAGGCCCAAAAAAGTGAAAAACAGGGCAAAAAACAGTCAAAAATGGTAAAAATGGCGTGTTTTAATAAAGTCGTTAAGTGAGAAGTTGTTCAAAAAACCCTCCAATCTCTTTTTCCTTATCCACAAAGTGAATTTCCAATATCCAATCCCTTTTATTCCCATTTTTATCCAATTCAAAAACATTGACATGGTTTTCCGGATGGATGTAATTGGTTTTATCGGTGTCTTCTAATTTTTCATGAGGAAAGTGACCGATCAAATGGCCTGCTATTTCTCCGCCAAATGTCCAGCCATAGGCTTCAGCCAAAGCTACGGTATGCGCATACAACTCGGCTCCTGTAATGGCTTTTTTTGAGTCAAAAAACTTTTTGCAATCGTACCAAGCCGCTGCCACATCGTCCTTGAGCTTGATTTTGTAGGGGTCATTTCCCAGTACATACGTTCTGCCAAAATCAGCCTCCCACTCTTCAAATACAGGTCCAAAATCTATGAACAGTATGTCATCTTCACTGAGTGTTACGTTTTCAGGATTGGAATTGTAGGGTTCTAAGGTGTTTTTCCCGGCTCTTACAATTCGTTTGTGCCAATATTTTTTGATTCCAAAGAGTTCGTAAGCCAAATCAAAAATCTCCGAATTAAGTTCTTTTTCTGTCTTAGCTGCAACGATTAAATTTTGGTTTTCAATTTCTTGAAATAAAAAAGCTGCTTTTTTTTCTGCTTCAATCAATGCGGCTTTACTCATGTCTCTTATTTTTTATTGCGGTAACAAAATACCGATAATTTAATTAGAACCCTCCAACTTTAAACAAAGAGTTTAAGGTTTTGCTTTAATGCTAAGACGTTAATTAGGAATCGGTTACAAAATGCTAAATAAGTGACTAACGAATAGCTGTTTTTTGGTTTTTTATCGAAAAAACATTAAACAAAACGCTTAAAACATACAGTTGTACCTACAAACTTAGAGGATTTCAAAAAATGAAGCAGATATTTGTAATGAAACCAAAACCCAATGAATCAAACAAAAAAAAGAAATCTACTGGCTTATCCCTACATCCAGATGATCGGTTGTGAATGGCTTATTAAGTCCTTCAACTGGGAAGTAGATTCTAAACCCGATATCCTTTGATATTGGACGGGTTTTTTGTTTGATTTTTCGACCTTTCCCTCTTTAAAAAATTTGATGAAATTATTATTTTTGAAAAAAAGTAGTATGAGATTTCGTTTGTTTCTGTTGGGATTATTTCTTTTTGCAAGCTGCCAACCACAGCCCAAGATAGATCTGAATTCTTTTTTAATCGGAGGATCGTGGTGCGGAAAGTCCCAAATGGCAGGTACGGATGTTTGTTTGCAATTTTTCGAAGATAAAGTACTTGTAAAAATTGAGGGACAAGAGGGAGCTGGTGATTATTTTCAATATGCTGTTTTGGAAATTAATGAAGATGAACAAAAGATTTTATGGGAAATGAAAGGGGAAGGATTGGTCAATATTTTTAAAGTAATAGACCAAAACACTGTTGCTTTAACACTAGAAGACATTCGTATGGAACCTTCACGATTTGTTCGGATAAATTAACACGCCTGCTGTCCCGCTTTTAATAAATTTATTGAGGACTTTCCCTTTTTAATAAACCTAGGATTTAGATCGTTTAATACGTATCTTGTTCACGTTATTAAGAACTATTTTTATTTCGTAAATGAGACTGCGTTATCGACTTTCCATAACATTAGCCCATTTCTTTACTCTCGTTTTCTCTTGGCTCTTCCTCATTTTGGTTAGTTGTCAGGCAGAAGTTATCGAAGATACATCGCCTTATTCTTCTGAAAATCGGTTTGACAATACTATTGTTTTTGACGGCGAGTTGGAGGTCAGTGATTTTGTCTGGAAAAGCTTGAACTACTATTACTATTGGCAAGAAGAAGTCCCACTGCTTGCAGACTCTAAAGCAGAAAATGAAGAAGCCTATTACCAGTTTATTCTTCAGAATAAAGATCCTGAAAAACTTTTCGAAAGCTTGATCCATGAAGACGATCGCTTCAGCTGGATCCAAGACGATTACAGGGAATTGGAAAATTCAATTCAGGGGATCATTGCTTCCAATGGTGTTGAATTTGGACTGCTTTATGCTTGTCAAAGTTGCAGGCAATTGATTGGTTTTGTGAAATACATTATTGAGGGGTCTGATGCAAGTACTAAAGACATCCGAAGAGGGGATCTGTTTTCTGGGGTAAACGGCACTCAACTGACTGTTGAAAACTATCGAGAGTTACTGTTTAGTGATAATCTTAATTACACACTCAACATGATATCCATTAGAAATGGAGTCATTACAAGTAATGGAAAAGAAGTAGCGCTTCAAAAAGAGGAAAACTTTGCGGTGAATCCGATCCAGATGAGCAAGGTTATGGAGACCTCCAGTGGCAAGGTAGGCTATCTGATGTACAATCAGTTTGTGGCAGATAAAAGTAGCCTGTTAAATCAAATCTTTGTAGATTTTAAAAACGAAGGGATTTCGGATTTAATTATTGATTTACGTTACAATGGAGGGGGGTCAATACAAAATTGCGTTGACCTTGCCAGCATGATTACAGGCCAATTTCCCGGTCAGATTTTTGTAAAAGAAGAATGGAATTTAAAAATGTCTAATTACCTGTCTTCAGAGTTTGGAAAAGAATCCTTTGTTGAACGCTTTATTTCTAAATTACCTAGTGGTGAATCATTGAACTCGCTTTCTTTGGATCGTGTCTATGTCCTTACCTCTTCAGAAACTGCATCTGCCAGTGAATTGCTTATCAACGGACTTAGATCGTTTATTGAAGTTATCCAAATTGGTGAAAAAACGGTTGGGAAAAATGTGGGTTCCATTACGGTTTATGACTACATAAACAAATCACAAACCAAAAACCCCAACCATACCTATGCCTTACAACCCATTGTATTAAAAATCGCAAATAATGATGGTTTTGCGGACTATTCTGATGGACTAGAACCCAACTTCACTATTCAAGAACGCATTGATGATTTTGGAACTTTAGGAGATCCCGAAGAATTATTGTTGTCAACTGCACTTTCCATTATCAGAGGAGATACGATTGTCTCACCTCAGAAAAAATCTTTTTTATTCCAAAGAAGAGTTCAGGATCCTTTATTATTGAATAGACAAAGGATGCATGTGGACAAAAAAATAAATCTTGGAAAATTAGATGAATACTTTAAGTAATTGGGTTTTCAAAGAGTCATTTCATAAAGCTACTGTTGTTTTAAAACGAAACTTTACTTTTACAGATTCTTGGCCATTTCCAAAATATCTTTTTTTAATGACTCACAAATCTGTATGGCTCTTTTTTTAGCATCCATTGTCCTAGGCATACTTGAGTTAAGGCTGTAAATAGAATTTTCTAAAAACTCTTTGTGTTCTTCCTTTTCAATTCTTCCAATTTTTAAAATAAGGTTGATTCCGTTCAATTTTCCTTCTACCTGATTTACATAGTTTTTTTCAGGATTGTCGTGATTGATGAATTCATTGTAGGATTCAAACCAATCTTGAATACGGATAAAATCCTCAAGAATACCACAAATAATTTCAGAATTTATTTTGAGCTCCTCATCCGAAAAATTCGGCCAATTGTAAAAAGAGTTGTCATGCATGCTTTCCATTTTGGTCTAATTTCTTTTTATAGTAACTAGATTTTTAACAATCTGGCGTAATTGAAATGGAATTCAACAATACAAATATACTAATTTTAAAATATAATAGATTTTTATTAGTTCATTATTAGTAAATAATTAAAAAAAAAGAAACAAGTCAATCCATTCTTTTTAAAAAATTGTAGGTTAGTTCATGATATGATCTGGAAAGGTCGAAGTGTAGGCAACTTCAGATTCTAAATATTAACTGAATTATTTTAATTTATAAAAGTTTGATTTTTTTGTGAGACAATGGTATATTTATGATATAAGTTTTTTCTATTATTAATGTAAAAGTAATACATTTTTAATAAAAACGAATTTTTTTACACATTTTTTATATTTCTATATTTTTTTTGAAGATGAATGAAAGAACTAGACTAAAAAAAATACTCGAGTACACTGGCATGAGAAGAAACACGCTAGCTAAAGTTTTAGGATACACAAACAGTGCTATTTTTTACCAAATAGAAACAGGTAGGAACGGTATTTCTTCCAATCTTGCTGTCCGAATAACAGACAGATTCCCCGAGATTGATCAAAACTGGATTCTAACTGGAAACGGTGAAATGCTTAAATTAACTGAAATAAAAAATGATGGTAAAACAATTGAAAAAATTGAATTTTTAGAAAATCACATCAAAGGACAAGATGCTCGTATTGAAAAACTGGAGCATACAGTCCGAGAGTTACAGTCTTTAATCCCAAAAAAAACAATCTAAGTGAAAAAAATAGAAGCCATTATTCGGAAGTCAAAATTCAAAGATGTAAAAGAAGCTTTGCACAATGTTGAAGTTAATTTTTTCAGCTATTGGGATGTAACGGGTATCGGCAATGAGAAAGAGGGACATGTTTACAGAGGAATCAGTTACAGCACTTCTGAAATCCAACGCAGATACCTTTCTATTGTGGTTAACGATGATTTTGTTGAGACCACGATCAATGCAATCTTAAAAGCGGCCGCTACCGACCGGGTAGGAGATGGTAAAATATTTGTTATGCCTGTAGAAGAAGCCTACCGCATAAGAACAGGAGAAAAAGGAGGGAAATCATTAAATTAGTTTTCCAACACAAAAACTTTATTTTCCAAACTGTTATTGAATTAATTTAAAGTAAAAAAGTATTACTTTTTACTAGGGGATCAATTTCTTTAAAAAAGAAAGGAAGTTGGCGTAGTTTCTAATGTAATATTCTGCTGCCGTTTTTTTCTTTCCGATTTTGATTTTGTGAACCTCTGATGGGAGATTTAAAAACATGTTTTCATCAGTTACGTCATCTCCAGCTACAAGGATAAAATCATATCGTTTTGAGTTAAATAAATCCAAAGCCACTACCCCTTTATTGATATTTGCTGGTACCAATTCCAAAACCTTATTTCCGTCTAGCAATGCCAAATCATTCGGCAATAAACTAGCGAGTACTGTTTTTAATTCTACGGACTTAGCAATTCCCAATTCCGGGTCGGCTTTCCGATAATGCCATACCAATGAATTTTTTTTGTGCTCGATAAACGTTCCAGGTGTATTATCCGTAAAGGTGTCCAACACGGGTAACAAATGCTCTTTCCATTCACTGCTTGCTCCTTTTTTCTCTTCCCATGGAGCATTTGGATATTTGATAAAAAGGCCGTGTTCAGCAACCAAAATTAAATTTAAATGGGCAAAATGTTGTTCTAAAAACTCGTGTGGTCGTCCACTGATGATTACTAGATCCGTATCCTTTTGCTGGCTTAAATTTTCGAGTAATTCCAACAGCGTTTCTGAAGGAATGGCTTTATTCGGATTTTCATGAAAGCCTACTAAAGTTCCATCGTAATCCAACAGCAATAGTCTTTTGTTTGATTTTTTGTAAGAATCCGATAGTTTTTTAGCCACCAAAGTATTAACCCATTTAACTTGAGAAGCCGATTCTTTATTCGCAGATTCATTTAAGGCTTGCATAAAATTGGATGACCATTTGTTAATATCGTAACGTCGAATTCGTTTTCTAGAGATAGAGTTTCGTTCTTTTTGCTCTTTTATTGGCATTTCAATAGCCGTTTTGATTGACTGAGCCAATTGTTCAATATCAAATGGATTGACCAATAAAGCTTGGGGAAGTTCCTTTGAAGAACCTGCAAGTTCACTCAGAATAAGAACTCCGTCATCATCCACTCGAGTAGCTAGGTATTCTTTGGCAACTAAATTCAT
>Ga0228672_1000173_pt1 | contig 39669 bp, 30 predicted proteins | sample 90DmetaG_FD_182788 | JGI IMG/M metagenome (GOLD analysis project Ga0228672, IMG submission 182788) | Seawater microbial communities from Monterey Bay, California, United States - 90D | ecosystem: Environmental > Aquatic > Marine > Coastal | place: USA: California | collected 2016-11-08 | reverse complement strand
GCATCTCAAATACTAATACAAGGAAAATGTGAAGCATGTCATGGCTAATGTGTTACACTCATTGAATACGTTAAACTCAAATTAAAAATATTCCCTAAAATATATTTTAGGGAATAATGTCGTGGAGGAGAGGGGAGCAAAATCGAACTATTTTGGGGAGGATTTGATTAAATTGAATTGTCAAAAATGACTATTTTCAAACCTTACCTCGTTCTAGTTTCCCAAAATTATCTTTGGGATTGAGCCATGGATTTTTCTTCGAAATAAGATACTTTTTCCCCTCCTTTTTTTCTGTTATTAGAGGATCTATTATAATTTTATTTAATATGATATTTTTAAGATATCGTATCATTTATTGCATTTTGATTCAAAATAAATGTGAAAAATTTTTTATACCTAATTATAAAAAATTTGTTTATTTGATGATTTCCAGTTATAAATTTAATAATAAAATTTTATAGGCAAGGTTTTCACTTAGTTTTTTTAAAATCTGCTTTAAAAATTCTAAATTAGGCAACTGACTATTTTAAAATAAATGATAAACTTCTTTGGATTTTTTAAAAAAACCAACCATATAGGAATTAGTTCTGTAGGTTTTGAAAAAGCAGCTATTTTTTTAAGAAATAGAGATTTTAGGGTTGTTGAGCTTTGGGGATTAAAAAAAAATGAAGAGATTAACTTGCTTTATCAAAATGAAGAGCCTTTATGGATAACACAAGATCATCATTTGGAGATACATTCTTTACTTTCTGAAAACTGGTATACTCCATTTACTCATGTAGAGATAGAATTAGCCGATGGAGGTGATATCAATTACAGTGCAGCTTCATTATATGTTAAATTCCCAGACGGAGAAGACATTAAATCAAAAACTATAATGCTATTGGAAACTATGGGGTATTATGCTGCTGAAATGATTATTGATTTTTGTGCTGAAAATCCAGACATGCATCTTTTAGAGTTTGTTTTAGGAATGGAACCAGAAGATATTACAGACGAATTCGATAGAATGAAATCACATACAGAATACATTAATAACGAGGGTTATCTTGAAGATTAATATTTTTTTCACCAACTTAAATCAATATTGTCGTAATTGTAATGGCGTTGTTCAAAGTCTCGGACAGCTTTTAGTATAATATCATTATCAATCAGTTTTTCCAACTGTGATATTTCAAGATTAATTTCTTTAAGTAACAAAGTCTTGGATTTTTCAGGGGTATTGACCATTTTTACAATTCCTTTTTCAAAACAGACTTTAAGACTGTCAATATATTTAGTTTTATTTTTTTTTAAATCCTCTAAAGTCGGCTTTCTTTTTCTGTAGCTATAAACATCAAATTCGGCATAAGCTGCAATTCTTGCTTTTTGATGACCGAAAAAAGAGCCCCCTCTTTTATATAACCCATGGATGCTATTCACTTTATGAAAGGCTTCGATTAATTTAGTCCTAAATTGCTCCCTGTTATGGTTATATTTTTCTAAGTTGTAGGCATAAATAGTGAAATAAACGTCTTGGCCGGTTTCTGAGTTGAATCCTTTGTCATTGTTTTGGTATGCAATTTCAGGATGGAGGGGAGGGTGTAAATTTATATCTGGATGATTCTCTAAAATCGATTTGAATTCTGCTTTTGAAAATTTGAATGTATCCCGAATGGAGTGGCTGTGAATTGAAATAGAATCTTTCAAATGATAAGCCTTTTGTTCAGTTTTTTTATTTGAATTTTGACATCCAAACAAACAGCAACACAACATTAAAACAGAAAGAATACGCATCTTAATTCTTTAAGCTAAGAAATCTATAGTGTCCAATAATTTCAAAATCAAATAAGCAATCTTCAAGGACTTGTCCGTTGCCAATATTATGAACGATTTGATAGCGTTTTTTATCTATTGAAGGGGTATCTACAACGACTCCGATGTGAGTGGTGCCACCGCCCAAATCCCATGCCACTATGTCTCCCGGACGGTAATCAGCGCCGTTGCTTGTAATGGATAATTTTGAATCTTGACGCTCAAAATAGGTCATTAAATTCGGGACTCTCCTATGGTCAATATTTGCATCCGGTTTTTTGTGGTCCCATATATTTGGATAAACATTAAAATTGGCCGTCATATCTTCATGGACTTTTTTCTGTAAATCTAGCCCGTTGGCTCTATATGTTCTAATCACAACATCTGTACAAACGCCTATACCTTCTGGGACATCACCGTTTGGGTAGGGAATACTGTAATAGCTACCATCGTAGATAACCTGCTTATTGGTCAACGCCAAGGCCGCATCAGAAATTTTTTCTGGACTAAATTGTATTTGTGCTGATAGTGTTAGACTAAGCCCCAACAATAAAGGTAATACGAGCTTAATTGGATTTAATTTCATTAAATTTAATTTATGTTGTAAAAGTCGACATACGTTTCTTCGAATAGAATGTCGCATTGTTCTCCTTCAATTTCTGGGCAATAACTTACTTTTAGCTTAATATCAAACTCTATTCCGTTTTTTATTTTTACATCAACTGTTCTATCAAAAATGAAATTTGTAGGTACATCATAATAATTTCTATGTGTTTCTCTATACAGCTCGAATGTCTTTTCAAATATGGGTTCTAGGAAGTTGTGTTCTTCGATAGAATGAATTTTATATGCCATTACAGTTTGACCCATAGGAAACCCATAATTGTAATACGTATTTAAATACTCTTTGCCTTTTATCTTAACGAGCTTATAATTCACAACATTTCCCCATTGACCCCCAAAAATTGTGTCTGATAAGTTTTCTTTTTCTACTACTAAACTTCCGTAACAGTTCCTGCAATATTTGCTTTCAATTTCTTTGAAATTTAGTTTAGATTCTTGCTGCGCATTGGCGAATGACATACATAAAATTAAAATTGTGATTAAGTGTTTTATATTCATTTTTTTAGTATTTATTTTCATCCTATAAATTCACCAATAGCATAAGAGCTCACATCTATATTAAAATATCTTCCAGTCCATATGGCCTCAGATTTTGAGAGTCTGTAGACATCTCCTTGGTTCCATCTTCCTGAGACATGGTTTGTTATGACATCATTTATGAGTACACGCTCACCAGATTTAAGGTCTTTTGGTACTATGTAAGCTGCAAAAGGGCTAAAGAACTTTGAGGGGTTTCTAGAAGTCCAATTAACTAGAGTTTTGTATCTTGATTTACGAAAATAATGGTCCTCTCTGAAATCTCCCAAGGTTATTATTTTTCCTGTTAACTTGTCTTTCACCTTCTTGTATTTAATTTTGAACTCATCACTCACTTCTGCTCTTAGTTCAATTAATTTTAACCCCATCTCTTTAGCTGCACTAATAGCTGTCTCACCACGGATTGTTCTTATTAATCTAAGACCATCACTCATCTCATCAAAAGACTTATCTGTAAGAATTTTCATGTACTTACAGTCAGGACATTCATCAAGTGTGTTATCATAAATAAAGTTACACTCTTTACAGCTTAGCTCACCTTTCTTTGTTTTCGATTGAGCGTTAGCACTAAATATTTCTAAGAGTCTTTTGAACAGCATTAATGAATTATTTTAACGTTATCTTGATTTAAATTTACCTTCAAACAAGCCTGAGGGTCATTCTTGATTAGTTTTACTAAGTCAGGATCATTGAGACTATCTGTGTCATGGATTGTTTTGTTGCACTCAATGCATATTCTGCTTCTATCCCCATTTTTTTTCATGGCTTTCCATTTAACATGAATAGGGCAGTATAAACGTTTCACAAACGCTCCAGCATCAGTAAATATTTCTTTAGTTGATGGTTTTATTTTCATCTTCTTTTTTGTTGAGCAAGAAATTCTTTAAGCGAAATTGTTGTTAATTTTAAGCCTTTCGATTTTATTTGTAAACCATTATCTGAGGTTAAGATTATAGGATTTTCAGATTTGTATTTCAAGGCAACAGTGAGTATTTTATTGTCAGCTGAACGGGTATTAAAGTCTTTTGGCAATAGGGATAGATCAGAAAGTTCCATTCTCAAATCTCTTTTGTCTATACTTTTGTTTATAAATTTTAAAGCATTCTGAACATTTATCTTGCCTTTATCATTTAGTTTAGATTTTAAATTATCTAATTCATCTATGACTTTTGCTGATAAAATTACAGGGTACTTCTTGTCTATTTTAGAAATTATCTCTGGAAAATCTATAAATACATTGGTATCAATTATGTAGAGGTTTTCCTTGTTTACTTTAATCTCTTTTTTTGGTTTCTCGAATTTTGAAACATCAATTTTGTCAAGTACTTTTAAACTAATATCTTGAGTTGTTAGATTTACCTTGTTTTTATAGCTTTGAGATTTATGATATTTTAAAATTGAATTAAAAAGAGTATCGTATCTATGAGTATAAACTTCGGATAGCTTTAATAATTTCTTTTTTTCACAATATATTTTTTCACCTTTTTGATATTCAAACAAATGCTCTAAATATGGTATACCACCGGCATCACCTGTGTAACTTGCAACATCACATTGATAATAAACGGTTAAAAAATAGAAAAATTCATCAAGGGACATTCCCACAATTTTGCTTTGTTCTATGATATTATTACAAGAATCTATTAAAGAAATTTTAGACTCCATATATTTCCCTATGGAACTTACTCTTAAAAGAGCAGTAAATATAGATAATTCTTTTTTTGACAACTTCAATTCAGATTCATATTGCTCAAGTAATTTAACTGTTTCAACAAACTGATTGTTTATATTACCATTTTTATAAGCTACAGGTTTACCTATATCGTGAAGAAGTAAGAATAATCTGAACCATTCAATTGCTTTTTTATCAAAACTCTGACTAAAATACTTTTCAAACTGATTAAAGACATTTTGTATATGTTGTTTTATAACATAGTGCCTAACACGAGCATTGTATAATGGAATAAAAGCGGGTACATTTTTACAAATATTTTCGATTCGTTCTTTTGCATTCATAATATTTGAGTTTTATTATTATATGTTTTTAGTGTTTAGAACATATCCAAATGCTTTTTTTAAAGTTTTTTCTCCAATACCTTTATAGTTAGCTAAAGCTACTATTGAGTTTATTTCTCCGCTATCTAATATATCTGTAATTTTTCTTGCGTATTGTGGTTGTACACCCGTTACTGATTTAATTGTTTCTTTATTCAATGACAGCCATTTTGTTTTAAATGATGAGAACAAATCGTCTGGTGCGCTTGGATTATAGTCATAAATCTCAATATCGATGTGACATTTTTCCAAGTACTTAATCATAAGATTTCTAACTTCGTTTGTATCTAATCCTCCGTTGTGTGTTCCAAGAAGAGGAAAAGCAATAGATGTAATTTTTTTCTTCTCATAAGTTTCTACAAACTTTTGCAATCCTTGTTCAACCCATTCTATTTTGCTTGGGTACTTCCAATGAAACTTGGTTGGAAAACTTAAAATCCAAGGTGCATTTTGTTGTTTATTATAAAGCCACAATGTACCTGTTTTTATGAGTTTATTTTCACAATGCTTTCTATACTCTTCATACATATTTGGATAACGAAGTTTATGAACCAATGCAATTCCCTTTCCCATTACTCCAACACAGTTTACTGTGTTTACAATAGTTTGGCATTTACTATTAAATATGTTTCCGTTTATTTGCTTAATCGCCATTATATCTTCAATCTATATTTTTAATATGTTATTGTTGTTTGCATAAACAAACCAACTTCTTTCTGATTCATCAATAAATTCTAATCGAATATTTTGATTTAAATTCCCAAGAGAAACATGTGAGTTGAAAATGATTTTGTTATCATCCATTTTACTGATATCTCCTGAAAGAATATCTATTTTCTTAATGTTAGATGTGCTCTTCAATACAAAATAACCTTGTCCGTTAAATTCTGATTTAATATGCAATTCATTTTCTTCTTCGTTAATTCGTACTCTGGGATTTGTATTGTTGTAAAAACTTGAATCAATTACAATTTTAGAAAAAACCTCTTTATGATCTTTTCCTATTAAATTTATCAACAAAACTTTATCTGTCTCGGTTGGGCAAACTATCTCAAAATTACTCAAATCATTAAATAAAAGTTCATTCTTAACTAAGAATTCTTGTTGAGCATAATTTCTATATCTCTTATAGTCTTCCTTTGTAGCATATTTTTGTGGTGTATAATACAAATCTTCAAAACTAAACTTATTTATCATTCTGTCTAAACTTCCGAATTGGGTTGAACGTGTTTGCATATTTCCATTGCTAACACAACATTTGTTTTCATTTTTAAACAAAACCTCCTGAAGTGAAAACCTGAAAAATATTGGAATAGGGCATTTAGGGAAATCAAATCTTCTTGCTTTCTCATACCAAGAAACCCAATCACCGTTACTTTCATAACCGTCAGTTGTGTTCTTTCCTAAAAACTCATTATAAAATTGCGTGTGTGTATGTGGTCTGAAATAAAATCGAGCATAATCGTGAGCATCATTTCTCAAATGAACAACATTTCCAGCTGAATCACTTTGTATTCTTGCTTTCTTTCGACTTTGTATTTTTCTATTTTTAATTATTTCAACTGCGTTGTCAATATGTGAAAAGTGATAAATACTTCCTTTCCATTCCGAATATTCTTGTTCTATTTTGTCAATGAAATTCAAGGTTGCAGACTTACTTATTTCATCAACTACATAATTTCCTAAAAGTTCTTCAACTCGTTTATTTTCTTTCAGTTTTGCCCAATTCCAATGTTGTTTAAATTCTTGAATGATGTCTTTGGTGAAATTTATATTAGTATTTGACGAAATCAAATTCCATTCTAAATACTGTCTGAATTGGGTCAAAATCTCTTTGCTCAATGGAAGGTTTCCTGTTTCGCATATAAAACGCCAATTCCATTTATCGGCAAATCGCTGTATGAAATCAATATCGGAAAAATTGATTTTCGGATTCTCGGTAATGCTTTGCCAATGCAATTCGTTTTCAAATTTGGCAAGTAGTTCTTTGGTTGGGTCTAGGGCTGAATGTTTAGATAAGTATTCCCAATCTAAATCAAAATCTTTGGTAAGCGTTAATATTTCAACATTAGGTAAAAATGTTTTGTGTCTTGAAACAGCTTTCCAATTCCAAGATTTTATTTTAGTTTTCTCAATAAATTCTGCGTAGAATTCAATATTTTCGTTTTCAGATAAATGGTTCCAATCCCAATCTTTGTCCGCTAAAAACAAAAGTGTTTCATTGGTAAATTCTATGTTTTTTCTTTTTGATAAGGCTTTCCAGTCCCAATTTTTGTCTTTGAGTTCAACAAGTAGTTCGCTTGAAATCTCGGCTTTTTCATTTTCTGCTAAAACTTGCCAATCCCATTCTTTATCCTTAGTTGATAGAATTAAATCGCTATCTATTTTAATGTCTTTCCGTTTGGATAGAATTTCAAATTTTATTTTAGGGAACTGGTGTATTACCTGATTTAAATGATTATCCTTATCTTTTTTCTGTTTTGTAAGAAATCCACCAAACTCTGTTAAATACTCCCAATCCCAATTTACAGACCTATACTTTTGAAGAAAGAATCGATTGTAATTTATATTTTCATTTTTCGATAATTCTTGCCAATCCCAAACATCCTCAAATATTTGAAGATAGTTATCTGTATTATCAAACCATTCTCTGCCGCTGCTCCAGCTTTTTGGGTTAAATTTCTGTTGAATAGTATTACTTTTAGAAAAACAAGTCCAATTTATTTGTTGTCTGAATTGGTTCAGAGTAGCAATGTCAGTTGGGAAATATTTGTGTTGAGAAATAAAATCCCAATCCCACTCAAAAATATTTAAATCATAAGTTGCCTTAACAATAGTAAATAAGTTTTCAAATGGAATTTTAGCTGTCAAGTCCTTCCAAATGCCTTTTCGAATATCACTATTTACAACCGATAAGCAAGCTGCGATTCTAGGAAGTTCTTTATCCATTGCTAGCTCGTTTTCTATTGTGAAAACTTCAGTTATCAGAAATTCCCAATCAATAAAACGTGCAAAGTCTTCTAAATTTTCAAGAATAGTTTCCTTATCAAGCTTTCGAGTTGCAACTCTCCAATCCCATTTTTTAACTAAATCTTCATCATCAAAACTTTCAAGAATGGTTTCTACCTCGCTGTTTTCTGTTAGATAACGCCAATCCCAAGGAAAGTTATAATGTTCAAATACAAATTGTCTTTCTTCACGTAGCGTAAGTTGCTCCCAAAATTCTACTTGAGATTCATAATTAGTTACATTGTAAAATTGTTCTAAATTACTGTTAATGAAATCTAAATTAGTAATGATTTTGAGTATTTTATTCCAATTCAGATTGTTGGTAAACGAAAATTCTCCCAAAACCCCTTTTCTTACAAACATAGGATTATCAACCAATAGTTTATTTTGTGAAATACCCTGCCAATCCCAACTAAAGTCAGGGAATTCTTCTATTAAACTGAAATCAGATATGTGTTGACTAACATTTAAAAATCCGCTCTCTATCGTTATGCGATTATGATATTTTTCGAAAATTGATTTATTCCATTCAACATTTTGATTTGTCTCGAAACCTTGGATATAAGTTTTGGTTTCCCATTGAATTAAATTTAATTCTTCAAAAAAATCAATTAGGTTAATTGACCATAAATATTTTTGATGAGCCACAACAAAGTTGTTAGGCAAATTTCTTTTTAGAAGAGATTTAAAAGATTCATCTTGCAAACATTCTGAAGCTATTTCTTCGTTGGTGAGAAAGCGATTTAAAACTATGTGCCAATCTAATTTACTTGAAAGAGCTGAAATGTTCTTATGAAGAAAAATAAGATTGATTTTTTCAGAAATAAATCTCCAATTCCAACTTTTTGAAATAAGTACTTCAAGATCATTACGGTATTTAATAAATGTGTTTTTAAAAATCTCATTTTCACTAATTGTTATTTCATAATAATCCCAAGGAAATTCGTTTATGTGAGATTCTATAAAATCATTAGGCAAATTCTTTGACAAATAATTCCAATCCCAATGACGGTCTTTGAGGGTTGGTAATGTTATTATAGATTTTATAAGGTCTATTTCTTTATATGAAAGTTCTTCAAAATCCCAATTAAAGTTTTCTACTTGTTCTTTGATAAAATTATCATCAAACCTTTCTGTTAACGTGGTCCAATTCCAATAATCTGCATACTCTTCAATTACAGATTTAATGTTTTCAATAGGTGCGTTTTTAGAAATGGTATTCCAAATACTTCCATCTCCATTTTCTTGAAACAGCTTAAAAACTTTTTGTTCATTCCAATCAACTTTTTGATTTTCTGCTAATTCTTTCCAATTCCATAAGTCAATGTATGTCTCAATATCTTGTATTGCAATTGAATCTTTTTGAGTAAGAATATGGTTAAACATACCTTTTCTTATCAACTCACTTTTTAATTTTTTATTTTCGGGTAAGTTAATCAAAAACTGAATGTTTGGTTTGATTAAGTCCGATTTGAAAATGGAAAGTTGAAGTGAATTTTTAATTGCAAAAGTTTCACATTGTAAATCAATGGTTTTGTAACTAATATTCGGTTTACTATCGTAGATTTCAATTATTTCGCCTTTGTATATGTCGTTTTCAAAAAGCTGAAATTGAAGTTTCTTTTTTAATTCAGGATCGTCAAAAGTTTCGTTTTTAATTTCTCTTTCTAGGGATAATCTGTTTTCCAAATCAAACACCTTTTCGAAAGAGAAATCAAATTTTTCACCATTGGCGGTTTGATTTTCATACAATTCGGTTGTTGCAAAGTAGTACTTATATTTCAGTTTACTTCGTAGTGCTTCTTGTCCAAAGCCAGATAGTTGAATTATTTCTTCGCTTACCGTAATTAAATTGTATTCTATAATCTCTTTTAGATAGGTGTTAAAAATATCGACTTCAGCTAAGTCTTGTAAGTTAAAGCCCAAAAAATTCCCCAACTCTGAAAATTCGATTTCGTTACCTTTAGCATTTATGATTGAACAAAATATCTCATCAATTTCATTGATTTCAAAAGCCTTTCTGTACCGAACTTGGTAAGAGGTTGATTTAATTGTCCAGTCGAAAGGGAATGATGAATATGTTTTTTTAGTAATAATCATTTTATTCTAAAGCCTTTTGTAATTCATCACTATCAATTATTTTTCCATTTTGCTGAATAGTTTCAAACACATTTTTGTAAATCGGTTTTTGGCAAAAATGTTTACTATTACCTACTACAATTAGTAATCGTCTCGCCCTTGATAAAGCAACATTTAATCGATTGGGTGATTGAGCAAAACCTAAGCTGTCTTGTTGTGGATAACCTAAATCGGGATACAAGTCATAATCTGATTCTTGTCCTTGAAAAGATGCGATTTTATTGCTTCTTACCATTGAAACGATGATAATATTCTTTTCCATTCCCTGAAACCTATCAACGGTACTTAGTCGAATTGGCGTTTCATTATGCTTTTCTTTCAGCATTTTGTTTATATAATGAATCTGCTTCCCATAAAAGCTAATAAGTCCTATTTGTTTTTCTTCAATACTTTGTGTTGATAACCATTTATTAAATTCATTTTTTCCTTTGCTGTTTTTGAGAACAGTTAGAATATTGTCAATCGCGTCAATTTCACCAAAATTTACACGTGAGGTTCCTTCTTTAGTTTCAGGCGTATTTACATTTATCCAAATGGTATGCGTTTTGGAAGTAATAATATTCTTAAAACTTAAACCGTGATACCGTGAGTTCCAATTGTCAAACGAATTATGATAAGCCTCTTCTATTGGTAAACCACACTTCAAACCTCCGTCATCTTTGTAAAATTGTGCAATTGCGTCATTGATGGCAGGGTGCATTCGGTACTGAGTATCAAAAGTTCCTTTTATGCTTTCGTTAATGTTAAGGAACAGTCTTTCAAATTGAGATATTTCAAATTCTTTTTGTGAAAGTGTTTTAGCTAATTTTTTCTCTCCAATGGAAACAAGCAAATCTTTAATTTCTTCACCGTCAATCATTGGTGGTAATTGCCTGTGGTCACCTACAATAATGGCTTTCTTTCCGTATACAACAGGTAAAGCCAATTCAGGTGGTGTAGCTTTACTAGCTTCGTCCATTATTACATTATCAAAATTAATATCTATTGAATCCAATACTCTATAATTCTTCTCTACATAGTTTTTATGATTAAATACATTTAAGTATGAACGAAAAAACGAAGTCCATTTGTTTTCTGAATTTATTTTTCCAATAGAACTACCTGTTGCTCCAATCAGATTTACATACTTCAGGTATTTGTTTATAAATAGATTTTTTGTTTTAGAAACTGGGTTTTGTAAATGAATTTTCCATTTCTTTAATGCCGAATTGATTTGTTCGTTCTCTTGATTGATAATTCTATTTGAAATATTTTTTAGCCAATGAGCAACAGTATTCTTCTCATCTTCTTTGCCATTTTCCCAACTTTCAATTGCAGAAAGTGAGTAAAAATATCCTTCTGAATCCAACTTTTCTTTATTTCCAAAACGAATTGGTTTAACGAGATTGTTGTGTTCGTTCTTAAGTCTGTCAATCGCATTATCAACAGCAAGATTGGTTTCAGAAGTCAAAAGAATTTTTTGATTTTGTTCTTTTCTTATATGTTGCCAAATAATTTCTGCTATTGCTGTTGATTTTCCTGTTCCTGGCGGACCTTGTATCAAAGCCAATTCTTCAGCATATAGTGATTTGTAAATCGCTTGTTTTTGCGATTCATTTAGAGATACTGAAAAAAGGTTATCTTCAAATTCCTGCCATTCGGGACTTGTTTTATTTAGTAAGTATTTAATGTTTTCAATACCTTTTGCTTTTGATGAATCGTATAGAAATTCTTTTGCATTGTTGTTCGGTAGTTTTTCTTTTGAATCAAGTTTAACAACCGTATCTTCTAATCGTTTTATTTTATCTTTTTCGCCTTTTAGGTCTGGGAAAATTGCTTTTATGGTTCCCTCTGAAATATTCTCTTTGACTTCATCAATTCTTTCTTCATCAACAACAAAGTGCAATTGGGGATAATCTACTTTTAACAATTTTCCTAAATACATTTTCTCTTTAGGTGTTCCGAAATAGAAATCCGTTCTCAAAAGTTTTGATAGCTTTTCCTCTTCTTGTTCAGTTTTTAATTCAAAATTTTCTTCACAGAGATATTTTTCCTGAAAAATTTGGGATGGTGGGATTGAATAATCAAAAGTCTCGGAATCAATAAAGTTGTCTAATTGATTGTGTAATCGAGCAAGAATTTCTGTTTTATTTCCTGTTCGGTAAAATTGTCTGAATATGAGTTTCTCACCGTTTGCAATTAGTTTGGTGTTCAAATTAGGAAATTCTTTTTTTAGCTTAGACCCTAACTCGTGCAAGCCTGTTTCAAATTTGATGTTGAATTTATATTTGTGTTCATCTCCATAATCAGCGGTATCACAAATAGAGAAAGATTTTACGAATTCTGTTTTTTCAATTAATTCATCTTCTGTTTCAAAATCAAAGGAAACCGTTCTGCTTGACTGGCTTACTTGAAAGTCTTCACCGTGGATTTTATTGTACAATTCATTCCAAAAGTTTTCTTCATTTCTGTCTAATTTATCTGCACCATTATCCATTAAATTGAAGTCAAAGGAATAATCGGTTGTGTATGATAGGTCAAATGGATTATCAGGAAAATATCGTTTTAAAGCTTGCTTTAAACGATATGCCTCAAAGTTTAAATCGGATTGATGTTCCTCATAAAACCCAATTCCATATTGAAAAGTCATAACTCCTTCTTTGGGCTTAGGAAGTATTACCCCTTTACCCCATAATTGATTGACTTTATTTATTAGACTTTCTCCATTTTTAAACTTAAAAAATAACTTGTTGCCTCGATACCTTAAATCGAAATATTTCTGGAATAAGTCAAATATGTTTTTATGTAATTCTCCGACAACGGTTACTTTATTACCATGTTGAGAAATATCAAGTTTTTTGTAAAAAGTAGAAATAATATAAGAAACTGAAGGTCTTATTGGAAAAACTGCTCCAATTTGTCTTTCCAATTTCACACCCTCTATTCCATTGATCTCCTTCCATTCTTTCTTAGTCAAAAGTAGTAAACCTGAATTTTTGAAATGGTTTGTATGTAAACCTCCAACTAGATTTTCCAATTCACTTCTAGTATTGTTACCCTTCTTTGTAATTGTACCGTCAATAACTGGGTTTTCGTTAAAGTCGATGTAGCACTTTTCTGAAAGTTCTTTTAAGTTAGTGAGCTGTTTGTTTTGAATGTTTGCGGTATTTTCAACACTTGTCTGAATATATCCGCTGTTAAAACTAAAGTCTTGGATATTGAAAATATGTTCAACTTCTTTCTTGAAAACTTGTTTGAATATTTCTTGGTCAATGGAAAGATTTAATTTTAGTTTATTAAATTGAACAGTTTTTGAGGAGTCAATTCCAATAGGCTTAGATTTGTGTTCTAAAATTTTTGACTGTGCAGATATGTACTCCTTCCAAATTTTTTTTTGACTCATTATTCTTCATTCGTTCGAGAGTTGGCAAAAAATAACTCTTTTGTTTTTTTTAGTATTGGCATTGCGTATTAGTAAAAACAAATGTGCTGTTTATGCGGCTGGTTTTTCAGCCTAAAAAATTCCGAATAGAATTTAAAATCAATTTAAAAATTTATCTCCAAGAATAAAAATTATTTCTAAAAATAATTTTGGAGCCAAAGGGAGTGAAGTCGAACTATTTTGTTGAAGATTTGAATTTATTTGTTCTCGATAATTGCTAAAATATGAATTCCCTTACAGCATTAATAAAGTAACCGTTAACCAATAAAATATTTCAAAGTTGCAAAAAAGCTCATCGTAACAATAAAAAATAATATTATGATAATAGTCCATCTTAAGTTGGGACTATAGGCAAGGTGTCGAGCTATTTTTTGTGTCATAGTGTCCGTATTCTTCACCCCCAACCTTTTTTTACAACGTTTTGATAGATTAAGCCAAGCCTTCGATAAAAGTTGTGTGTGACTTTCTTCTTCGTCTTCCCAAAAACTTGGTTTGTATTGTTTATAATTATGCAGTGCTATTTCTAGTAATTCCTCTAACACTTTAGGATTAGATGGTAGGATGTAGGTGTTTATAAATTTAGCCTGGGATCTTGTAATTTTTTGGATTGCTTGATTCTCGAGATCTTCGTCCCAATCAAAGTCTGGTTTTGTGCCAAAAATCTTATCAAAAGTAGAGAGATTATTATTTTTATTGTCCAGTTTCAATTGCACTTTTTCACGCACATTTTGTTCAATTGCTAGTAAATCATCTTGAAGCTTTTTGATTGGATGATTTTCATCTTGGCTGCTATACATTATTAGCTCTGCACCACACCATTGACAAATGATATCAGTTTCTGTAACGGGATTTTTACATTGATTACACTTCATCCTTGACTTGTTTTAGTTCGCTAATTTCTGTTCTTAGTTGTCGTATTTCTTCATCTTGCTTGGCATTTTTATCGTTACTGTAAACGGAGTCGTAATTTTTAACGACAGCAGCAATTATGATGTTGAGCAGGAAAAATGCGGAGAATATCAACCATGACACAAAATAAATATTTACCACCCAAAAGGGTGCATCTGAGCTCAATAAATCGTAGCGAAGATCAGTCCAATCTTCACCAGTTGTTACTCTAAACAATGAAAATAACGCTTCACCAACATTACCGAAAGGATCGAAAGTTTTGTTGTAGTTGTTAAGTATTTCTGTTTTACCTTTAAACAGAATTATTCCCACTAGAGCATAAAAATACATCAATATAATGAGTAAAGATATTATTCTAAAAAGAGCACCAAATGAATTTTTAATGACTTTAAACATGGCAATAGTTTCCGGAAACACCTTTACCAACCTGATGATTCTGATTACTCTTACAATTCTGAAAGCCGTTAATAAGTCTGAATTTTCAAACAAGGTTTCTGGCACTAATGATACCAGAATTAGAACTAAATCAACTAGATTCCAAATACTTTTAAAAAAGGCTGAAATTGATTCTCGAGCAAACCATCTGAAAATAATTTCTGCAACAAAAAGAACGATGCAGAAATCTTGAATCCAAGTGATGATCTCGGACTGAAAGGATTGTTCTACACCAATTAGAATACAATTGATAAGAATAATGAAGGCTACAATCCAATTAAAGACCTGTGAATTAACTATTTTTTTAAAAACCGAACTCATCTATGTCTTCAATTTGTTGCCGCAGTTTGAACAAAACTTAGAATCAGGTGGACATTGATTGCCACAAGCACAATTCAATGGGAGAACGTACTCGCAAGCGTGACATATTGTTGCGCTAGCCTCAAGGTCTTCTTTACAATTTGGACAGGGGTTGTACACATCACCGCAACTTGGGCAGAATTTATATTTAGATGAAAATTTAGTCTTGCACTTATCACAAGTAGCAGTAGGAATAGAAAAATCTTGGTCAGGGGCAGAAGTATCGGATTGAGTTTGTTGGGTGCCACAATTTGAACAGAAAATGGTATTCATCCCTATGTTTGCATTACAATTAGAGCAGGACTGAGTGGAATTGGTCAATCCGCTGGTATTCATTTGGTTTTGAACCATACCGCCCACTTGATTTGCTAATGGCATAGCCATTCCAAGTCCTACCATGGTTCCTAGAATTCCAGATGTTCCGGAACCGTCTCCGCCTTCACCACCGCCAATATTGGTTGCTGCTGCCTCAGTCGTGTCAAAGGTCCTTTCAACTTTATAGACATTGAGTTGTTCTGCACGACGCTTAAGACGCAGCTTTTCTTCCATGTCTTCAGACATGATGCGGTGAAAGTCTTCAACAATTTTCTTTACTTTTGGATCTTCGTCAACGACTGCAATACCTTCTACGCTAAAAAGGTCCATTTGTATACCATAACTGGTTAAGGCTTGTTCAATATTGGGTTGAATACTGTTACTAAGTTCCTTCACCATATATTCCAGTTCTAAAGGCCCTAACTCTAATTCCTTTGACAGTTTCCATATAGCGTCTTTTGTGGACTCTGTTATGATACCTCTGAACATATTTTGCAACACTGATTGGTCGTAGATTTTGGTTACCCCAACCAATTGTGTGAGAAACAACCGAGAGTCAACAACTTTAAGTGAATAACTTCCTCTACAAGTAATTGGGATGGGGACTTTAAAATTAGGTTCAATGAGATTAAATGGAATCAATCCCCATTTAGCGTCTTGTGATACGGCTTTATTGACATAAAAAACTTCAGCAGAAAAAGGACTGTCTCCACCAAAAAACTCTCCAATCAAGTCAGCTAGAAAAGGTAAGTTATAACTTGTCAAGGTATGGGTGCCAGGACCAAAAGCATCAAGAAGTTTACCCCCTTTGAACATAAAAGCCTCTTGACTTTCATTGACCACCAGTTGTGTTCCAATTCTCAATTGATTTTCGCGCTTAGAATTTCCCTGTTTTGGAGTCCATTTCCAAACTAGTTCATCGTTTGGCCCTTCATATTTTAATACATCAATTATTGCCATATTTCTATTTTTTTGGTATGGGAATATTCAAACTTCCTTGGTTAGTCACCAATAAGATATCTTTCAGTTCATCAATTTTTTTTCGAGTTCTAAATTTATATACCAATTGATTTCCATCGACTAACTTCTCCGAAGGTCTGATAGGGTTTATAGAATTAATATTATTTATGGTTACGTAAGGATCAAATTCAATAATTTTCTTGGTTATAGAAAATGTAATATCGTTGTAAACATAACCTCTATCGACTAGAACTTTAGCTTGATTAAGTTCTTGCAGCATTTCACTAGAAAAATTGGTGTTTTCAATTCCATATTTATTGAAATTCTCCTGAGCTTCTTTGAATTTAAAGCCCTCCTCATCAATCCAAGATACGATGTCATCGGTAATGATTACCCCTCTTACCCGTACAATATCTTCAGGAACTTCTTTTTCGTTATCCAGCCACTTGTAATTAACCACTAGAGGTTCATCAAATTTTTTCTCACTAAACGCATCTAAATTGTTCAGAGCATCTGGAACTCTAAATACTTGATAGCTATCTTTGTAGGTGTCTGTAAAGTGAATACATAAAAACAACCGTACATTTTCAATAAAGCGGTCAGAGTTATTGATCATTTTAACACGTAATGAATTTTTCGGGTCAATTATTGAACCTTTTGAAACTTCAATATCAACAAAGGGATGCTCTACAAACATTTTTGAAAATATATCAGTCAAATATTTGTTACAAAAATTTAAGTCCCCAGGGAGATAGTCTTGAACCACTTGGTTGCCACGTCTAAAGAAGTGACGCTTTATTTCTTCAAGTGCTTTGTTTGTGTTTCCCAAATCGTTGTGGATTATTGCCTTTTGAAAATTAGGACTAAAATTTCCAAAACCTTCCATCATACTCATGTACGATTTTGAAATAAATTCAGATTCAACCGATCTAAATATTGAACTCCTAATATTGAAAATATTTGCAAGATCAAGTAATTCCTCGGATTGTTTGGGATATAATATTGAGGCCTCATCAAATGAGGTCATTGCGGACTCAATATCTCCCTTTTTGTACTCAAACATCCCTTTTAGAATGAAGGCTGGTGCTGTTGATTTAGGAAATTTATTAAAGTAATTATCCAATAGGTTTTGAATTTCTATATTATCTGAAAATTGGCCTTCAGAATTACCTATATCAAAATTATTTAATTTCAATAAAGAAAAACCTTTCAATAAAGTTGCCTCTCGATCTGTTGATGATATTTTTAGAGCCTCTTCGGAAAACTCTAGGACTTTGTTGTAATTGGAGTTGTACAAAGAAATATAGGCTTGGTCTCTTTGAGCACAAAGCTTATCCCATTCTGACATGTATTTTAAAAATATCGGACTAGAAAATTTCAAATATTCATGATAATCATTATTTATATCTCTTATCTTTTTTTGGATTTCTAGATCTTTTTTGTAACGTTTAAAGCCAATTTTACGTGCATCATTACTAGCTTGTAAAGCTGTGAGTGCAGCCCCCATGTAATCTTTAGCAACAAATTGTGTTCCAGCGTTTATTAAAGTTTGCTCAACATCATTTAGTTCTGAAAAAACTAACCATAATGATTCATTAATTTCTTTTTCAATCTCGGAGTCATATAAATTGTCCAAAATTGGAACTAGTTTTATAAAACATTCCACAACCTCTGGTGCTACACCGCTCATATTAAATTTATAGAGATACTCTTTATACTCGTTAACATCTTTAACGTTTTTTATGGCCTCATCTAAAACAAAGATGGTTTTAATGGTTGCCTCTAAATTTATCGACTTTGCATTTTCCTTTTTCACTTTGTTTAATCGCTCACTCAACGCATTGTCTGTACTGTTGCTTTTAGGTTCACTGTTACAAGCAACTAGGGTTGCAATAAAAAGAGCCCAAATATATTTTTTCATGATTTGTATTTTTAACTAATTTAGTTTAATTGAAAAAAAATATTTGTACATATTTTGTACATTTATATCATGATAAATAATTTAAAGATAATCACCCAAAAAAAGGCAGGGTTTAAAATTTCCAATTATAATACTTCAAAACGTTTAAGTGACATCGTTTACATTGAAACTGGTATTGAGGTGAGTTACAATACGCTTAGGCGATTTTTTGGCATCGTTAAGTCTGTAAAGCCTAGTAACCACACTCTTAATGCGCTGGCTATTTTCAATGGATTTACCGATTACAACGATTTTGTGTTGAATTACCACCTCAAGAACCGATGGAAACAGGACTTCGAAATAGCAGATTTACATAACCAATCAAGCAATCAAATACTAAATTATATTGATGTCAATTTACATGTAAAACGACAGTTTGTTCAAAAATTGGTTCAAATCGTGAGAGAGCTTATTTTGGTTAGAAATTACACCTTGCTAAATCAAATATTTAACGCACCCACAATGGCATTCAACAAATTTAATTTCGATGATGTGGCGTATTTTGGAAATTGCATAGGTCCTATTATTAAAACCATTGACATTGAATCTTTGGAGGCTCAATCTCTTATTGCAAATAATAACTTTATTGATTTAGTTCTATGCATATATGTGGATTATAATGATTTGAATGGTCATTATGGTAAGTGTCTAAAGTTTATCAAAAACCAAAGTAAAAGAAAAGATATAATACAGTTTTCAAAAGGGGTTTTGAATTTAAATATTTATTTAAGCAACAACAAGAGCAAATTATATATGGTAATTAATGATATCAAATATCATCCTATTTTACAGAGCAGGATTATTTCTCAATCGCTGTTTTCAGAAACTTCAGATTGCATTTCAATTTTAGAGAGCTATGATCGTAATCTTAAGCGAAGCGATAAAATGAACATTGATTATTATTTTGAAATTATCACCACTGCTTTAGTGACTCAAAATTTTGAAGTTATGACTTGGATTTCTAAACGATTTGAATCCAGAACGGATTATAATAATTTTTACAAATTTGAGCATCATGAGCACTACACATTCATGCTGCTAGTGTTATTACATTACAAGAAGGATACAAAACAATTAAACCTGTGGTTAAAATCTGTGTCATTTGATAATTTTTATCGTCCTTATTCAATATTGTTGATGCAATATGTTCACATACTAAAATATCATATATCCAAAACTAAGAAAGACATTCACAAAACAAAATACATGGAAGTTGCTGTAAGCTTTTATCCAGAATTTTTCACAGAGGATTATCTATTAAATTATTTTAAATCATGATTACGGCTATTTTAGGGGTAATGTGTTTTGGAATTGCAGATGCTTTATGGCGCCCAAACGTCTTGCGATATGGCCATTTAAAGGTACTTTTACACCGCACATTACTGGTAACAGTTATATTGGCCGGCTTCTTTTTTTTGAACCACAACAATCAAAATTATGATCTCTCCATAATATGTGTTGCTATTTTGAGTGGAGTAATCGCAGGTGCTGGTCTATATTTTTTAGTGAAGGCCTTCCAAATTGAATCAACAGCAAACATACTTTTTTTGAACATCATCACATTACTTGTATCTCAATTATCGTCATTACTGTTATTCGATGATTCTGTTGATTGGCCTCAATATTTGACGCAAATATCGCTATCAGTATTTGCTGTATCGTGTTTTAATCAATTTAAATTAAAAATTAGAAAAGGATTACAATTTGGTGTGTTGGCTAGCATTTGTTTTGGAGTTGCTTATCCACTTGCGGGAATACCGATTGATAGTATAGGTTACAGCGCGACGATTTTTTGTCAGGAATTAGTCATTCTTTGTGGTTTTATGTTGTTTTGTTATTGTAAAAAAATTCTAGTTATAGATGTTAAAATGTATTGTGATTTTAAAATTATTGCTTTGAGTGTGTTATCTACAATTGCTGTGATTTTATTTTTTTATAGCTATACTTTAATGGAGGTTTACAAGGTGAATTTAATATCCAACTTTCATCCCGTTGGTGGACTACTAGTTTCAATGGTATTTTTTAGAGAGAGATTATCTTTTTTTCAATGGTGTGGGGTGGTTATTTCTTTGCTCACTTGTATTTTAATTTCTGACTATAATTTCTAAAGAAATTCATAAAAAATTACTACTAAAAATTATTCCCTAAAATAAAATTTATTTTAGGGAATAATGTCGTGGAGCAGAGGGGAGTAAAATCGAACTATTTTGGGGAGGATTTGATTTTATTTACACAATCTAACCTGTAATTTATATATTATTTTTTATTGTATTTATACCAATTTTAATTTTGATAGAATTAAAGAATTGTGGTATATTGTTTGTCCAAAATTTAATCAAAATGAACCGAATTAAAGAGGTTTTAGAGGGAAAAGGGATCAAGCAAACATGGCTTGCAGATAAACTTGGAAAAAGTTTTAATACTGTGAACAGTTATGTACAAAACCGACAACAACCAAGACTTGAGGTGCTGAATGAAATAGCGGATATTCTTGATGTAGATATTAAATCTTTAATAGTTTCCAATAAACCTGAAAAGTAATTTGAACCAACTGATCAATTTTGACTTAATAACTGATTTTTCTTGAACAATACACTTAAAATACCAATTATAGATTTATTTGCTGGCCCTGGAGGGCTTGGTGAGGGATTTATGTCACTTAAAAATGACCAAGGCAATTCTATTTTTGACATTAAACTTTCAATTGAAAAAGATATAAATGCACATAAAACTTTAACATTAAGGAGCTTCTACAGGCAGTTTGTCAAAGACAACAGGCAGGTACCAAAGGAGTACTATGATGCGTTACGTGAAACCGATTTGTCTAAAAGAGAAATTCTGATTGAAAAAATGTTTGATTTTTTTAAAGAAGGAACAATCGCAAGAGAAGAAGCTAGACTAATAGAATTAGGTTCTGATAAATGGCCTGCAAAAAAAGTAGATAAAATTATTAAAAATCAATTGGGTGATAATGAGGAATGGGTTCTTATTGGAGGCCCTCCCTGTCAAGCTTATTCTAATGTTGGAAGGTCCAGAGTTGGTGGTATTAGAAAAGAAGATCATAGGGTTTATTTGTATGAGGAATATATTAGGATTATACAAAAACATAAACCTGCAGTTTTTGTTATGGAAAATGTAAAGGGACTCCTATCTGCTAAAGTAGACGATGAAAAAGTCTTTGACTGGATGAAAAGAGATTTAAAAGTTGGAAACAATTATGAAATATATTCATTAGTCAAACCTGTAACTAAAGATTCAGATTTTTTAATTAAATCAGAGAAATATGGTATTCCTCAAATGCGTCATAGAGTAATTCTTTTAGGAATTAGAAAAGATTACAGTCATCAAGGAGAATATTTAAAAGAGAAAAATGAGGTTACGTTAAAATCAGTAGTTGGCAATTTACCAAAAGTTAGAAGTGGCTTGAATAGAAGTTTTTCACATTATCACCCAACAGAGATTAATAAGAATGGTAATCCTAAGCGCTTTTATAAAAATATTCCTGATACAAGTGTTAATTGGTTAAAGGAGATGTCAAAAAATATTGACCAAATAAAATTGTGGGGAGAATTAAAATTAAACGGACTTTCTAATGGCCCAAAAGAAATAGTTTTAGGTAAAGGTTCAGAATTTGTTACAGCTAGTAACACGATTTCTAGAAACCACATTCTAAAGGATTGGTATATTGATAAAAGGCTAAAGGGAGTTGTAAATCATGAGTCTAGAACACATCTAACACAAGACTTAATGCGATATTTATTTGCAAGTCTCTACGTCGAAAAACATAACAGATTTCCACGTTTAAAAGATTATGCAGAGCACAGTAAAAACTTATTACCAGACCACGCAAATGTTGCAACTGGTAAATTTGCTGATAGGTTTAGGGTCCAAGTTCCTGAAAAACCTGCAACTACAGTAACTAGTCATATTTCTAAAGATGGACATTATTTTATTCATTATGACGCATCACAATGTAGATCTTTAACGGTAAGAGAAGCTGCTCGTATCCAAACATTTCCAGATAATTATCTTTTTAGAGGAAGTAGAACAGCGCAATATCATCAAGTTGGTAATGCTGTTCCTCCTTATTTGGCATATCAAATTGCTGAAATAGTATTTAAAATATTAAAATCATAGAATTATTTAAATGAACATAACAAATTCTAAAATAAAAATTGAAGAGGCCTCTCCTAACCCTGAGTATCTAATTAAATCTATCGCTGAACAAGGATATAGTTTGGAAACCTCTTTGGCGGATTTAATGGATAATTCTATTTCTGCAAAAGCAAATAAAATCGAGGTATTAATTGATTTTAATTCAGAGCCTTTCAAGCTTTTTTTGGCAGATAATGGTCAAGGAATGACGGAAGAAGAATTGAGTAAGAACATGCAGTTTCCTAGTAATTCCCCTGAGGACTCTAGATCTAATTCTGATTTAGGACGATTTGGTTTAGGAATGAAAACAGCATCTTTTTCTCAAACACGAAAATTCACAGTATTATCAAAAAAGAAAAATGAAACAAAATATAATGGTAGAACATGGGATGTTGATTTTTTAAAAGATAATGGATGGAAAATTATCGTAAATTCTGACGAGGAAGTAGCTCGATTGATGTATCAATACAATCAATTATCTAGTAGTTTTCTAAAAGGTTTTGAAAATTATAAACCCAACACGATTGTCATTTGGGAAGGTTTATACAAATTTGAAAATTATCTTCAAAAAGGTAATAGGAAAGATTCTTTAAAAAGAGAAATAACTGATGTAACATCTGATTATTTGGCACTTGTTTTCCACAGATTTATGGAAAAGGATTCTAATCCGTTAAGAATTAGGATTAATAACACAATTGTCAGCCCTTTTAATCCATTTCCAGAGGAGGAAAAAGATTTTAGACAAATTGAGCCTAAACAAAGTTCTTTCAGATCTGACGTTATAAAAATTGAAGGGTATGTATTGCCTTCAAGAGCAATTTCTGAGACTAAAAAAGGCCTCACTAAATGGACAACCAAGCACAGAGGATTAATGGACATGGAAGGCCTTTACATCTATAGAGCTAACAGAATTATATTATTTGGAGGCTGGAACGGAATAGTAAAGAAAGCACCTAGACTTCAATTAGCAAGGTTAAGAGTTGAGGTAGGAAACAGTGTAGATCACTTACTCCATTTAAATGTAGCTAAATCACAGATAGTTGTACCACACGAACTTAGAAATGCTTTTGAAGATTATATTGGAGAATTGAAAATAGAGGCAGAAAGAGAATATTACAATAGAGGAATTAGAAAATTCTCAGGAACAAAAGCTCAAAATCACGTACAATTATTTGAACGTAGCTACTCAAACAAAGGTTCAATTTTAGAGGTTAATTACAACTTTCCAATTGTGAAAAATCTACAAGAATCTCTTAATGATAAACAAAATATCCAATTAAATCTTCTTTTGCGTATGATTAATACCAGAGTTAATAATATTAGGCATGTACATGAAGAAAAGGAATTTCTAGGTATTGAAGAAAAGGATGGATTAAGTGTGGAAGAACTGCATAATAATATTTTAGAATTATTGTCCAGTGGAATTACAAAGGAAATGATAAGGGAAGAAATAATACCTCATTTAGGATTCAAATACACTTCATTGCCTGAGAATATAAAATTACTTATTAAATAATCAATGAACTACATAGACATTTTTAAACAGATTATAAAAGAAGAGGTCATACAATCTTCAGGGGATAAAAAGTTCATTGATGACTTATTCCATCTAATAAAAGAATCGGTTATTAAAACAGGTAAACTTTTACGTCTTCCAGAAGTAGATGAAACTACTCTAAAAAGTTATTTTGAGACTGCTAAAAATGAATATCTTTCGGTCAACCCAATTGATCCAGGTATTAGCCATTCTTTAACGAAAAAAGGCTTCAAAACATGGCTTAACGAGAAAAGAGAAAAAGAAATTACATGGGATTATTCAAAAAGATATTTTGAACACTTAAAAAAAACTGGAAGATCTGAAAAAGTAGTTGAGGAAACTGAAGATTCTAGTTTTTCTATCCTTGGTAAGATGGCTGACCCTAAATCAAAATCACCTATTTACAATAAGGGTCTTGTTGTTGGTGCTGTCCAATCTGGTAAAACTGGAAATTTTAATGCCGTAATAAATAGAGCTATTGATGCTGGTTACGAAATTGTAATAGTGCTTGCTGGTATTATGGAAGATTTAAGAAGTCAAACTCAGCAAAGAATAGAAAAGGATGTTATAGGGGAAGGAAAAATAGATTCCGGTGAGCCTACTGGAACCAAAGGAGTAGGTAAAATTAGACGTTTTGGTGTTAGAGGTGATGATAAGGTTATACAGGTGAAATCTCTAACTTCTGAAAATAAGGATTTCAGTAAAACTGTTAGAAAACTTGATCATACATTAAATGACAAATATGTACTTGTATGTAAAAAAAATGTCAGTGTACTAAAAAATCTAATAATATGGCTACATAACTCTTTAGAGGAAGGCAAAGACAAGCACAATATTCCATTGCTAATAATCGATGATGAAGCAGATAATGCCTCATTAAATAATATGGGTGCGAAAGGAAGAAATTATGCTAGTAAAACAAATGGACACATTAGAGCTATTCTAGAACTATTTCATGTAAAATCTTATTTAGGTTATACTGCAACTCCATTTGCTAATGTTTTACAAGATAGAAATGAATATCCTGAGAATGATTGGGAAATTAAATATAAGTTTAAGGGTGATGATGTTGAAAAACAGCTAAAAAGAGTTGACAATATATTTCCTGATGATTTTATTGAGTTATTAAATCCCCCATCAAATTATGTAGGAGCAAAGCAAATATTTGACACAATAACACCAATAGATAATCAAACGGATGATAATGAAAAAATTCCATTAGTCGCACCTGCTGTAAATGATTATATCGATAATTTCCCTTCTAGACTTTATCAAAATGATTATGGGGAAATTGTTGGTGTAGAAAATATTAGAAGCAGGAGTGAATGGGATGAAAAATTTGGATTTGAAGGTTATTTAGATTTTGACTCTTACACTGATTACAGAAGAGAGACATGGGCGGCAAGAAAAGAAGATGATTTTCCAAAAGTTTTACCAGAATCATTAAGGATAGCAATTAAGTGTTATATAATTGCTTTGGCTATACGACAAACAAGAATACCGAAGATGTTGCATTCAGAACTTTACCAGCCTCACAACACTATGCTTGTTCATGTTTCAAGGTTTACATTTTGGCAGAATACAACTAAGAAGTTGATTGATGAATATGTTAATGAAATAATTTCTAAAATTAATAATGACAAACCACTTGGTCCAACCTCCATATATGCTGAACTGAAAAAACTATGGTATAGTCCTTATGGTTTTGCTCATATTGTTGAAAATATTAAAGCCTATTTACCAAAAGGATATGAAGATGAATTCATGAAACCTTTAGTGTTTGATTCTTTAATTCCTGTTTTTATTGATGCGGTAAAAGGTATAGAAGTCAAAGCAATAAATAGTTTCACAAAAGACTCTTTAGAATATCCAAAACATTCACCAAAAAAATACATCGCAATTGGTGGGAATAGACTTTCTAGAGGGTTTACTTTAGAAGGACTAACTATCAATTATTTCATCAGAGTTACAAACTATTCTGATGCCTTACTTCAAATGGGAAGATGGTTTGGTTACAGACCAGGGTATTTAGATTGTTGTAAAATATTTACTACTCAAGATTCGCTTAAAAAGTTTAATGATACGACTCTGTGCATAGAAGAACTGGAGACTGAGTTTGTTAAAATGGAGGAGCAAGGTAAAACACCTCAAAGTTTTATCCTACGCGTAAAAAAACACCCCGGTACACTAAAAATAACAAGGCCCTCTATTTTAAAAAATGCTATAGAAGTTAAATGGTCCTATCAAGATTCTTTACAAATGACCACGCAAATAAAAGTGGATAAAAAAAATATTTTGAATATCTGGAATAACTTCAAGACGAAAATTGCTCCAAAATTTAATTTAATAAACGAAAAGAGAGATGTTCTTTTCTACAAAACTAATGCTATAGAAGTAATTAATGTTTTAAAAAATAAACCCAATAATTTTAATGATAAGGAACCTGAATATTTAACTAAGTTTATTGAATTATGTAATGAAAAAGGTTACTTAAATAACTGGACAATCGCCTTAAAAATTACAGGATCTTCAAAACCCGGTATATCAAAAGAATATGCTGGTATAAGTGATAGTTTAGATATTTCCAGTGTAGAATTAGCACGAAGATCGGGGCCTAGGAATGAAAATGATATAAATTTATTTAAAAATAAAAACTTATTTAGAGCCAGTAGTAAAAGTGCCAATATCATATCTTCAAATGAAGATATGGCTTTATTATTATCCAATTCACAAAAAGATGAAGCAAAAGAAAATTTTTACAAGTTTAAGGCTGCTGAATATCAGCGAAAAGACAAGACTTTGACCAAAGAAGAAGCAAAAGAAAAGGCAAAACAGCATAAGACTATTCCTGAAAGATATTACAGAGAAAAAATGAGTGAAACCCAAGGTTTATTAATGATTTATCTTTTTGATTCCAACTTTGCATTTAATCAAAATTTCATCAGTAGAAAAGACCCAGAAAAGAACGAAATATTAATGAGAGAATTCAAAGAGTATATTGATAAAAATGGTTTAAATAATGTCGTTGATAACACTCCGCTGGTCGGTTACGCAATTGAGTTTCCATCAATTAAAAATGACCCAGGAGGAACATATTTACAAGGTGATTATGAATTAGATATTGACGAAGAAGCAAGTAATGAAATAGATGATGAATTAGATGGAATTAACGATATAAGAGAAATTTAAATGAACAAGAGTGAATTAAATTCTAAATGGAAGAATATTGCATCTTTCAAAAACAAAAAAGGTTATAAGGCCTTGAGAATTACTGCAGCAAGTAGACCAGATCTCTTTTTAGCAACGGATGAAGATGGCTGCAGATGTTTACTACTTTTTTTACCTAAAAAAGTGGATGTAAAACTTAAAGGAACTGATAAGAATAAATTATTAATTTCATTTTTACCATCAAAAGGAATAGTACTGATAAAATTAAAAGATTTTGATTTTAAAGATTTATTTGATGATTTAATCTTATCAATTTACTCAAAAATTAACCTAATATCTGAACCAATACATGCATCTGAGGAATTCATTAAAATATTCTATAAATGGTCTTTATTTTTTGAAGATAATAGAGCGAAAAAACTCGGAGAAGAACAAATACAGGGCTTGTTTGGTGAATTATTTGTGTTAAATGAATATTTAAAAAAATCAAGCCGACCAACAATTAATCCTATACTTGCTTCTTGGAAAGGACTTTATGATGCTGCCAATGATTTTGAGTTTGATTTAAAAAATGTTGAGGTAAAAACTAAAAAAGAATCTAACCTATTCGTTAAAATTTCTAGTGAGTACCAATTGGAAAAAGAATTGGATAAGAATTTAGAATTATTAGTAGTTTCTGTGAAACTTGATTTAATTGAAGGTAAGTCAATACATGATATGCTTCTAGAAACTGTAAAACTAGTTAGAGCAAATCTTGGGGATTTATCAATATTATTTCTAGCATTAAACCAAAAAGGATTGACTGTTGAAAATTTAAAGCAGTATAATAATCATAGATTCATTGTAATAAAAACAGAATCTTTTGATGCTGGTAATGATGATTTTCCAAAGTTATCAATATCTAATATTGTTAGTGAGGTATCAAATTTGAAATATAAGTTAAGAGTAGTAAAGCTAGATGAGTTTTTAATTGAAGTTAAAAAGTATTAAATGATATTAGAAGAATATTTTAACTATAGGAATGAATTGTTAGATCAATCAAAAGATGATGAAGGTTTCATACAAGAAAATTTAATTCTTTCACAAGTTTTGCCATCAATGTTAGATGCAAAATTGATTGATTCTGAAGATTTTACCAATTCTTATTTTAAATCAACTGCAGATAAATTAAAGATAAATGCTTATAGCATTAATGAATCAGGAGAGAGACTTCAGCTCTTTTTAATTGATGAAAATTCTATTGATCTAACGGCATCCCAAGATGATTTATTAATTTCAACTCGATCTTCCTACGAAAGTCAATTTAAGAGATGTACAAACTTTCATAATAAAGCTATTAAGGGACATTTAAATGATGAAATTCAAGATTCAAGCCCTGTTAGACCATTGGTTTCCAGTGTTTCTTCGTCTCAGGGAGCACAACAGTTTGATGTAGTTGAAATATTTTTAATTACGCTAACCTCAACTGTCTCAAAGCAAGGTGCAACTACTCAACCAAAGAGAATAGAATTTGATGATGAAGAAATTGTAGTTACTTATTCAAAAAATAGAGAAAGACACAAGAAAGAGTTATTAATTAAAAAGAGAATAATTGATCTTAATTTCTTGTACACTGTTCTTATTTCTCAAGGTAGTAGAGAGGCCTTAACTGTAAATTTTGAGAAAACTTTTGGTGAACCCTTATATTCAATTAAAGCGGCAGATGAAGAGTATTTTGAATCTTATTTATGTGTCTTACCTGCTTCAATACTTTCAAGATTATATAAAGAATTTAGTACTAGGCTGTTGGAAAAAAATGTTAGGTCTTTTTTGCAGTTTAGAGGTGTTAATAAAGGTATAAGGGAAACAATAAGGAAAGAGCCAGAGAAATTTGTAGCTTATAATAATGGATTAACAATAACCGCAACAAATGGCGATATTTCTTTTGAATCAGGCCAGTATAAAATTAAATCGCTTACAGACTTTCAAATTGTAAACGGTGGTCAAACTACTGCAACTATTTATTTTACACAGAAAGACGGTTTTGACATTAGTAAGGTTAAGGTGATGGCTAAAATTAATGTTGCTAAAGAAGCTACGGATGAAGAATTAGAAGAGTTAATATCTAATATTAGTACATATTCTAATGCACAATCAAGAGTCTCTAAAGTTGATTTACGCTCAAGAAATCCTCAATTAGTTAGAATTAAATCTCTTAGTGAAAGTGTGATGACTCCGTCTGGAAAAAAATGGTTTTTTGAAAGAGCAAAAGGTGAGTTTAATACGAAGTTGAGAATTGCAGGTTCTAACAAAAGAAGATTAGCGAAAGAGTATCCTACACAAAGAAGATTTTCTAAAGAATTAATGGCAAAATATTATTCAGCATGGGGCAATCAACCTCATTTAGTAAAAAAGGGTGGTGAGAAAATATTTAGATATTTTATTGAAAAATTGACAGGTGAGGGAGAGTTTAAAAAACCTATTAATATTAATAGAGATTTTTATGAAGAACTAGTTGCTAAAATTATATTATTTAGAAAATTAGAGAAGATTTATGGTTCTGGGAAGAACTCAATGGGGCAATTAAGGTCTGCCGTAGTTCCTTATACTCTTTCTGTTTTATTTATGATAACTGACGCTGATAAAAAGGAGCCTTCATTTGATCTCTTGAAAATATGGTTAAATGAAGAATTAGAAAGTGACTTGGAGGCTTATTTAACTCAGCTATTAAAATTAGTAAATGAGTTAATTAAGAAATATTCTGAAAGTGATGATTATGGAGAATATTCTAAAAAGGAAGAATTATGGAAAAGAATCAGTTTATCAAAGGAAATTAAAGAATTTACAAGCACAGGCGACACCGCGAAGATTATTGATAAATATGGCATCAGTAAAGTTGAATTAAAGAAAAGAAAAGGGGCAAATGATGAAACAGAGGAGGTAAGTTTTAAAAATTTAAGTGATAACGTATTAATTCATTCCAATGGGATTAACTATTATAAATCAATTCAATCAAATTATGAATTATTAAAAGGAGCAGATGAAAGAAGCATTTCAAACTTAGTACATGCAATAATTAACAAAAAGGATATTGAGGAAGATTTAGTTTTATTTGAAAGCAGTTTAACAAATAAATTAAGAATTGAAGTTCCTGACTTTTTTGATAATATTGAAAGAGATGAAAGTTTACTTCATAAAACTTTAGATTATATAATTACTCATTACAATAAGTGTATTAACGAAAAGAATGATGTGCTTTTAGAATTTAAAAAAATTGAAGCAATTGCAAAAGCAAAACAAATCAAGTATGCTTCAGTCTTTGATCAAATTGGAAAAAATTTGATTAAAGGAATTCCGCCAACAATTAAACAATTGTATTATGCATCAAACATATTGAAAGACAAAATCATTAAGGAATTAAAGCCTATATCAACAAAAGCTGATATTAGTAAATTTAGAATAGATGAGTTGGTAATGAGAAAGATGTTTGAATGGGATTCTACTGCGAAAATTTTAAGCTCTAAAGAGCGAGCTTATGTGGCTGATTTTGCATGGGGATTAAAAAAGTTAAATTCCTTTCATGAAAAAAATGTGAAAAGGCATTTAGAAACACTTTTAAAAAATGGATTTAAAATTTATTAGGAAATGGCAGAGCGTTCAAAAGAATTAATAATGGTTGGATACTTCTTATCTAGGTTTGGTAAGAATAGTCCTCCAGATAGATTAAATATATCTAAGTGGAAAGATACATATAATGTATTTTATGATAAATTGAGCGAGGGGCGCTCTGTTTCACAGTTTGAACATAGTTTAAAAAATTCGAGAGATGCTTTTGACGGTTATTTTCCTGACACAGAAAGAGAAGGTTGGAAATCTGAAGATGGCAGCCCCTCTTCACTCTCTGGATATTCTTTAGACATTTATAATGACTTTGAAAATCTTAGTGAGGATGAAGTCTTTTTAAAAATAGAAAGCTTCATCAGTAAATCTAATAAAAATGACAACTTCTCTTGGGTGCCTACATATAAAGCCATTGTTCAATTTCTAAAAAACAAACAAAATGATCAAGCGCGTTTAATAGAACTTTTAAAAGATTCTGGATGTGATGTATTTAATGATCAAAACCCCGAAGAAAATATCATCGAATTAAATGAAATTGATCCATTTACCTTTTTCTGCTATCTAAATAAATATTACAAACAAAGACTAGAAATTTTACAAAAACTATCAAAAACCATCAATGCGCCTTTACCAAAAGATGATTTCGGAATACCATCTGCAAATCCTCAAAAGGTTTGGATGTTTCCATACAAGTATATGCGAAACAACACCGAAATTGATCGTCTTTGGAAATTCTTCTATAACGCCTTAGAAAATAATATATCTGACGATCAATTCGAGGATATTTTACAAATAAGGGGTGTTGCCCAAACTAAAATTACAGAGGCCTTGTTTTATATAGATCCTGAAACTTATTTTCCAATTAATGGACCAACAAAGCCATACTTGGAAGAGGTCTTGGAGATCATTCCAATTTTTAAAACTTTTACCGAATATAAAAGTATTTTAGCTTTAATAAAATCAAAATCCAACAAGCCATTCTATCAATTATCATACGAAGCATGGCAATGGAATAATAACTTAGATTCAGACCTAAGAGACTTTCAGAAATCAATTGAAAAAAATACACCTGAAGATCTCGAATTTTATTTTGATTACCTCCAAGAATTAACTAGTAATCTTAATTTAAATGAGGGTGATGACAAAGTGGTGTTTTCTTGTAAAGGCAATTATTTGAATTTTAACATTGGCCAGCGCGTAGCATGGAGACTAGATCCTAAAAACAGAAGAGGTGGGAGATACCACATTATGACAGACAAAGTAATCAATGAAAACTCTGAACCATTTGATGGTGGGCCAGATCATTTTTACCATGTTTTTAACGATAAAGATGAGCTAACATCAATTAAAAAGTCATCATTAAACTCCTCAATGGTAGAGCTCTTAAGAACTACTAAATCAGGATATAAAAAACACAACAACAAACACTTCGAAAGGGCTGTCTATGATAAAGCTTTCAGAAATAAATTCTTAAATATTGAAGCGATGGAAAATGATGAAAACACTATTGATTTAAATCAAATATTTTTTGGACCTCCCGGTACTGGAAAAACATTTCATACAATTAATGAGGCTATAAAAATAGCCGATCCAGAATTTTATGAAATTCATAAAAACGATAGACACCAATTAAAAGCTCGTTTCAAATTATTGTCGCTAAATAATAATAACGAATCTGTAGGTCAAATAGGCTTTACTACGTTCCACCAATCGTTTAGTTATGAGGATTTTATAGAAGGGATTAAACCCAATAAACCTAGAGAAGGTGATGCATTCTTGAAATATGAAATTCAAGAGGGTGTGTTTAAAAAGATATGTCGTTTGGCTGAGTATAGTTTGAATGTCAATGCTTTGGTCCCAAAAAACTTTGTGTTAATTATTGATGAGATAAACAGAGGTAATGTGTCTTCAGTCTTTGGAGAATTAATCACTCTAATTGAGAAGGACAAACGTGCTGGTGCTGACGAAGAACTAAATGTTACCCTTCCCTACTCAAAAGAAACTTTTTCTATACCAGAAAATGTTTATATCATCGGAACTATGAATACTGCAGACAGAAGTATTGAGGCTTTGGATACTGCCCTTAGAAGACGTTTTTCATTCAGAGAAATGCCTCCAAACCACAATCTTATAGGAACAGTTGGAAGCTTAAAAAGCACCAATGGAAAATTAGGGGATATTGATGTAACTAAGGTATTAGAAACCATAAACAATCGAATTGAAAAATTAATAGATAAAGACCATAAAATCGGTCATTCCTACTTTTTAAATATTTCAAGTAAACAAGATTTAAAAGACACATTTAGAGATAAGGTTATCCCATTATTGGAGGAATATTTCTTTGGTGATTTTGGTAAAATAAGTTTAGTGTTAGGAAGTAGTTTTATTTCAAAAGAAAGTACAGATGGGGTTAAATTTGCTACTTCAAATGACTACGATTCTTCAATAGCAAACGATCTATTAGAAAGGTCTATATATGAAATAACGAGCGAGAATAATTGGGACTTTAAAGCCATTTACGAATAAATACATATGGCAAGAGTAATAAAGGTTTTTGAGTTTGAAAAATTAACCCTTCATAAAGATTCGAGGGGTCGTTATTTACAGCAGCGTGAACTTGAAAAACTGTATGAATTTAATGATACAAACAATAATAATTACTTTACGGGTATTCGAGATGGTGTTCGATTTAAAAATTATGTAGGAGTTATACAGTTAGGTGGCTTAACCATTGAGATTTTACCTAAAACTGATGATACCATTTCCGACGATTCCGATTTTGAAACCTGGCATGGGGCATTATTAAATATGCTCAAAGTGTGTAAGCATATAAATGTTAATTCAGTTTCTGAAGCCAATTTGAAACGGAAACACAACTCTCTTTTAGATCTTTATTTTGAGATGTATTTAGAGGAGGTTCAACATCTTTTAAGAGTAGGATTAATTAAACAATATAGACGAGATTCATCAAATGTACTGGCTTTAAAAGGTCGTTTGGATTTTAATAAAAATATCCAACATAATCTCATTCACCAAGAAAGATTTTACACCGAACATCAAGTCTATGATTTCGAAAATATAATCAATCAAATCATCTTAAAAGGATTGACAATACTTAGTGATTTAACTTATAATTCAGATTTAAAGGATAAGATAGCTAGGCTTAAACTGAGCTTCCCAGAAATAAAAGAAATTCCTATTCAAAAATACCATTTCGATAAGGCCAAAAACAATAGAAAAACGGTTGCTTATAATCGAGCATTGCAAATTGCAAAAATGATCATTCTTAATTACTCACCTGACATAAGATCAGGACAAGAAAATATGTTGACTCTATTGTTTGATATGAATAAACTGTGGGAGGAATACATATATAGAATGTTAATTCGTGCTAAAAGAGATGATATTCAAGTAAGTTTTCAAAATAAACAGAAATTTTGGGAAGGTCGAACGATAAGGCCTGATTTAGTGATTACAAAAAAACAGGATGGTGAGTCGGACACCTATGTGATTGACACCAAATGGAAAGTTTTGGATGTTAAAAATCCTAAACCAAGTGATGATGATCTAAAACAAATGTATGCTTACAATCTCTATTGGAATGCAAATAAAAGTATGCTGTTATATCCAAGCTCAAGAAAGGTAGAGGAGCGCTTTGGCAACTATTGGAAGGGTAGAGAAATAAATGAGTTAAATCAATGTAAAATTGGCTTTGCAGATATTCTTGACGAGAATTTACAATTAAACTTTGCTGTAGGAAATCAAATATTATCTAAACTCTTTTAATGGCTAATAGCAGACTCTCCAAATCAACATTCATCCGAGGACTTCAATGTGAGAAGTCACTTTATCTTTATAAGCACCATTATAAATTAAAAGACCCTACATCTCCATCACTTCAAGCGGTATTTGATCAAGGAACTAACATTGGTATATTAGCACAAGAATTCTTTCCAAATGGTGTTGATGCTTCACCTGAAAATCATTTTAAAATGGTTGAATCGGTGGGGAAAACACTAAATTTTATTTCTCAGGGCGAGTCAATTATCTATGAGGCTACTTTCCTATACAACGATGTTCTTGCTGCATTAGATATCTTGGTAAAAGATGAAGAAGGTTGGAAAGCGTACGAGGTTAAAAGTTCAACTAAGGTATCCGAAACCTATATTAAAGATGCTGCCATCCAATATTATACAATTACAAATTCTGGAGTTGACCTTAAAGACATATCGATTGTTCATATCAATAATCAATACACAAAAGATGGAGAATTAGAAATTCATAAATTCTTTACCATCGAATCTGTGTACGATCAAGTTTTAGAGTTTCTCCCACTAATACCAAATGAAGTTAGAAGACTTAAGAATGTCCTTGAAAGTCCTGAAATACCAAATGTAAATATTGGAAATCATTGTTCAGACCCTTATGACTGTGATTTTAAAGGAACTTGTTGGAAACACATCCCTGACTATTCAGTTTTTAATATTTCAAGACTAAACAAAGACAAGAAGTTTGATTTATATAATCAGGGAGTAATCACATTGGATGATATTGATCTTAATCAAACAGATTTAAACCCAAATCAAGTGTTACAGGTTCAATCCGAAATCAATGGAACAAGTCATATTGACTTTGAAGAGATTGGAAACTTCACAAATGGATTAAATTACCCTCTTTACTTTTTAGATTTTGAAACTATCGGTCCTGCAGTTCCTAAATATAATGGAAGTAGACCCTATCAACAACTGGTATTTCAATATTCACTTCATATTCAAGAGACTTCAAACTCTGAGTTAGAACATCGTGAATATCTCGCAGATCCATCTCAAGATCCAAGAATTGGATTTATAGAACAACTGATTCAGGACTGTGGAAGCAGAGGAGACATATTAGTCTACAATATTGGTTTTGAGAGAGGAAAACTTAAGGATCTAATCGACGTATTCCCTCAATATTCTAATGAGTTGAGAGGGATTGTAAATAGACTTAAAGACCTTATGGTTCCGTTTCAACAAAAATGGTACTATACCCCCGAAATGCGAGGTAGTTATTCCATAAAGTCAGTTCTCCCTGCTCTAGTTCCCGAACTATCATATAATGACCTTGAAATTAGAGAAGGTGGTACCGCATCAAATACATTTTTATCAATGGTAAATGGAACCTTTGAAGGCGATGTTGAAGATAAAAGGAGCCAACTACTTGAGTACTGTAAATTGGACACTTACGCAATGGTAAAAATTTTAGAAATCCTTAAATCTATCTAAACTTACTTCCAAAAAAGATTATGGCTAATATTGAACCAAGACCGATTGAGACAGGCGTAATTAAAGAACCGCTTTCTGTATCCTTAGGCTTTTCTCTCCCCATTAAAGATTCAATAGCATTTATTCTTCGTTTGAGCTTATCATTCTCAGTAATCGCTACTTTCAAGGCATAATTAGATTCATCACGGTCGTGAATGGCTTTATTTGAACGCTCTTGCATTTGGGCTGCGAATTCATCAGATGTATCGCGTTGAGCTTTTAACTTTTGAATTTCCTTATTTTTTAACTCTAATGCTCTCTCTAATTTCATTTCTTTTGGAGTCGGTTGTCCAATTGTACCATAATCATTTTTAAAATTCTCTATAATGGTTAGTGCCCATTCAGATACACTCACGTTATATTTTGCTGCGAGTCTTACATATTCAGCTTTTTGAGCTGCAGATACCCTTGTGCTTAGGGTTACGTTTCTATAATGCATGTTGTTTTCCATTGTTTTCATTGTATTTAAGTTATTAATCTACAGCCTGTTGGCTTGGTGTTTACTCAAGGACATCTCACAGTCTTTATTTTTACTCACTTTTCGTGATTGTTTCAAAAAATAAAAATTATTTCCTCCAATAATTTCTCATTGTTTTTCTACAATGAGTTCATTTATTAAAAGCAAGTTATTGAAAATAATTGATAAAAGTATTAAAATTAATATTTTTTTTGTTTCTTTGATTTATGAAAAATAAATTTGTTTTAGATCCTTATTTTGGTGAGCTATCAGATCCAAATAGTCTGGTTAATTATATCTACGCACCTATCTTCTTAAGAACAAAAATAGATGTACTGTATTTTGATTTTTTAAACTGGGAAAATCATGATTTACTTGATATTGACCTTGGTTTAGGTACTATAAAAACAGATTATAAAAAAACAGCGATAAGCTTTGTACAGTACGTTTGGATAAAGATGGTTGAAGCATTGATTAAGTATGGTTTTTCTTATAATGATGTTAAAGCGATAAGAAAAAAATTAAGTAAGAAATTACACTATTCCTTTAGCTCCAACCAAAAGATTGCTCAAAATAAATCGTTACAAACGTCAGATAACTACCAGGAATTTTACGTTACTGAATTTGAAAGGTATGTTTTCTCGACTATTGCAAACAAATACAATTTTAAATTCTTTTTTTACAAAGATGCACCTGAAGATTATTTTGTTTTTGATGATAGTCTTTTTGATATGTTTATTGAATTTAATGAAGAAGATAAACTTAGAGAAAAATTCAATAAAGACCATTTTAGCTTTTCTTTTTATAAAATATTTGAACCCTTCTTATCTAATGAGATAGACGCTTTTAAAACTAAATCTATTTCAATTTTATCTAACGAGGAGAGTAAAACGCTTCGTATGATAAGAAGGAATTACAATGAGTTAAAATCAATTACAATTCGTTTTAAAGAAGCTAAGCCAACGCATTTAGAAATTAAAACAAATAAAAAAGTTTCAGTCGAAAGTCGAATTATGGAGCACATTCAAAAAAGAGACTATTCAACCATAGTTATTCAAACGGTTGACGGGAGTGTAGTTAATTTTGAAAACACAAAGAAATATAAATTATGATACTGAATACCTCAGATCAATTGATACGTCACAATCCTATTGTAACAAGCAAAGGAATTGTACATACATCAAAATCATGTTATCGGATTATGAATGCAAAATCATTTTAAATAAAAACAGAAAAGAAAAACTAACCAACGGAGAAATACAACAAATCAAAGCTTTTTTTGAGCTCATTGCCAATGCTCAATTAGAAGCCTTTCAAAACAAGAAGCAATGAAAAGAGCTGTAATCATGTCAAGAGTTAGTAGTGACGAACAAGCCAAAGGGTTTAGTTTGGGTGTTCAATTTGAGCAGCTAACAAACTATTGTAAACGCAAGGATATTGAGGTTGTTGCGCATTACAAAGAAGACCACTCCGCTAAAAACTTCAACCGACCAGAGTTTCAAAACTTTTTGAGATTTGCCAAGAAAAATAAAAACACTATTGATTATTTATTAGTAACCACTTGGGACCGCTTTTCCAGGAATGTAACAGATTCATTTTTAATGATTCGTCAATTAAAAAAAATGGGAATAGAAGTTCAAGCTATTGAACAACCTATTGATTTTAGTATTCCTGAGAGTAAAGCAATGCTCGCCATTAATTTAGTTTTCCCAGAAATAGATAACGACCGAAGATCCATTAAAATAAGAGGCGGTATTAGAGGGTCCTTAAAAGCAGGTCGTTGGTGTAGAATGGCACCTGTAGGTTATGTAAATAGGAGGGATGCAAATAATAGACCCATTATTCAGCCCAGTCCAAAGGCTAAATTTATTCAATATGCATATAAGGGAATCATATTAGGTAAAACCCAAGCAGCGATTCGTGAGGAGTTAAATAGTAAAGGATTTAAAGTTAGTAGAAATAATTTATCTCTTTTATTAAAAAACCCTGTGTATATGGGTAAAATTGTCGTTCCAAAAGAAGGTGAGGAGCAGGAGCAGTGGATTGAGGGTGTTCATCAAGGGATAGTCTCGGAGAAGTTATTCTATCAAGTTCAAGAAAAATTGTCTGAACGCCAAAAGAAAAGAAATCGACCTATTTATAATACACTTCGCGAAGAGCTTCCATTAAGAGGAATTTTACAATGCTCCAAATGCCAATCGAAAATGACTGGTAGTCCTTCAAAGAGCTGTACGGGTAAAAAGTATTTTTATTATCACTGCAATCATTGTAAAAAAGAGCGATTCTCAGCAACGAAAGTCAATACGGTTTTTGAATCTATTTTAGATGATTTTCAATTTACCAAACAATCAAAAGTTCTTTACAAAGAGATTTTAAAGTCTTTATCTGGAGTTAATCAAAAAGACAGAGCAAGGAAAAGAAAAAAGTTAGAGAAGGAGTTAGCTTCCGCAAACCAACGGATTGAAAATCTACAAGATTTATTGGTAGACGGAACTATTTCTCCAAAAGTCTATGGGCAAACATTAAATCGATATACAAAGCAGCGCGATCAAATCACGTCTAATTTGAATGGGCTCAATACCTCAGATTCCGAATATAAGGGTCTTATTGAAAATGCGTTTCAGCATTTAGAAAATTTTAAGGAAACCTATACCAACAGTGCTATTGCGCATAAAAAGAAGTTGATAAGTTCGATTTTTCCAGAAAAAATAGAATTTGACGGAAAAAAATGTCGAACTACAAGAATCAATGATGTGTTGAGGTATATCTTGCAGATAGACAAGGAGTTAGGTGAAAATAAAAAGGGACAAATCTCAAAAAATATGAGTTTGTCCCGTGTGGTGGAGACGCCGAGAATCGAACTCGGGTCCAAACAAGCAGCTCAAATGCTTTCTACATACTTAGTTTTTGTTTAATTTTCGTCTAGTAGCT
>Ga0228672_1000172_pt1 | contig 39817 bp, 33 predicted proteins | sample 90DmetaG_FD_182788 | JGI IMG/M metagenome (GOLD analysis project Ga0228672, IMG submission 182788) | Seawater microbial communities from Monterey Bay, California, United States - 90D | ecosystem: Environmental > Aquatic > Marine > Coastal | place: USA: California | collected 2016-11-08 | reverse complement strand
GGTTCAGGAGGAAAAGGAGAAGGCTTTACATTAACAGCGAAAACAGAAAAGTTACTCCGTGAACATGCCTTAAATCAAATCTTTGGACAGTTAAAAAAAACCCGTTCGGGAAATCACAAAACCAATAAAGTAGGTCAAGGTCAGGATCATACGGGTGAATTTAAAGCCTATCAATTTGGCGATGGTTTAGAAAAAATAGCAGTTACAGAGAGTATTAAAAATGCTCAGATCAGAGCAATGGGAAATGATTTTAGCCTTCAAAATGAAGATTTAGTCATCGAAGATTCTTTTTTCAAAACCCAAATGAGTACGGTATTGATGATCGATATTAGCCACAGTATGATCTTGTACGGCGAAGATCGAATTACTCCTGCAAAAAAAGTAGCGATGGCTCTGGCTGAACTCATCACAACACGCTATCCAAAAGACACCCTTGATATTTTGGTTTTTGGAAATGATGCCCGTCCCATAGCAGTAAAAGACATTCCTTATTTGGAAGTTGGACCTTATCACACCAATACAGTTGCTGGCCTTGAATTAGCAATGGACATGCTGAGACGAAAAAAGAATACCAACAAACAAATTTTTATGATCACTGATGGAAAACCCAGCTGCTTAAAACTTCCTGATGGAACCTATTACAAAAACAGTGTTGGATTGGATGAAACCATTGTAGAAAAATGCTACAATATGGCACAACAAGCCAAAAAATTACACATACCCATTACCACATTCATGATTGCTCAAGATCCCTACTTAAAACAATTTGTAAGGGAATTTACTGAGGCTAACCAGGGAAAAGCTTTTTTTACTGGATTAAAAGGCTTGGGCGAAATGATCTTTGAAGATTATGAAAAGAATAGAAAAAAACGTTTAGAATAATCGACTATATACAATGAATAGAAAAGAAAATACCACATTGGGAGCCCTATTAAAAAGTAGCTACAGCCCACAAACCATTCAAGAAGAAATGGCAAAAAATCTTCGTGAAAAATTACAAAAAGGGATCCCAACATTTGAAGGTTTGATTGGGTATGAAAACACTGTCATTCCCGATGTAGAACGTGCTATCTTATCTGGTCACAACATTAATTTACTAGGTTTACGTGGACAAGCCAAAACTCGTTTAGCACGTCAAATGACCCAACTACTTGACGAATGGGTTCCCGTAGTGGAAGGATCTGAAATCAACGATGATCCCTTAGACCCTATAAGTAACGATGCAAAACAAAAAATAGCCGATTTAGGAGACAAAACTCCTGTGAGTTGGCTCCATAGAAAGAATCGTTTTTTTGAAAAACTAGCGACTCCTGATGTCACCGTCGCTGACTTAATTGGGGATGTAGATCCGATTAAAGCCTCCAACTTGAAACTTTCTTATGCCGATGAACGGGTAATTCATTTTGGAATGATTCCCAGAGCTCATCGCTGTATTTTTGTTTTAAACGAACTCCCTGATCTTCAGGCAAGAATTCAAGTTGCCCTGTTTTCCATTCTCCAAGAAAAAGAAATTCAAATTCGAGGTTTCAAATTGCGTTTACCCATTGCTCCTCAATTAATTTTTACCGCAAACCCTGAGGATTACACCAATAGAGGAAGTATCGTCACTCCTTTAAAGGATAGAATTGGATCACAAATTTTAACACATTACCCACACAATAGAGCTATTGCAAAAGCAATTACAACACAAGAGGTTGAGATGAGTCCAGCGCAAAAAGAGAATATTCACATTCCTGAATTGGCTCGTGAAATTATAGAACAAATTGGATTTGAAGCCAGAAAAAGTGAATATGTAGATTCTAAAAGCGGGGTGAGTGCTCGGATGAGTATTACGGCAATGGAAAATTTAATCAGTACCGCCGAAAGAAGGTTATTGATTAGTGGGGAAAAAAAAACAAGTATTCGACTTGTAGACTTTCTTGGGGTAATTCCTTCAATTAATGGAAAAATTGAGTTGGTTTACGAGGGAGAGCAAGAAGGGGCAGAACAGATTTCATACCATTTGATCTCTGAATCTATCAAAACACTTTTTCCAGACTTTTTTCCCAAAATAGAAAAGCTTGAAAAACAAAATGAAGAGGGACCTTATGATGAGCTTTTAGGATGGTTTTTTCAGGATAACCAATTATTTCTGGAAGACACACTAACAGAAAAAGAATATCAAAACACAATTAAAGAAATTGCTGGAATTGAAGCAATTCTCCAAAAACATCAGCCTGAGTGTGAACCCGATGATCTTTATTTTATGATGGAATTCCTTTTGTGGGGACTCGAGGCGTTCAAAAAATTAAACAAATATAGAACCCTAGAAGGATTTCAATTTAAAGATTCACTAGGGAGTTACATACGAGGGTTATAATATTAGCGCTTATTCTTCATTTGGTCAATAGTGGTGGCCGTCAATACCTCTAGGGTTCGATCTCTAACTTGTTCAAAAACACCTTTTATTTGACAATTTTGTTCATCGCACTCCTCACAGGATGCATAATAATTTAAAGAAACACAAGGTAATAAAGCAATCGGACCATCCATGAGCCTGATGAGTTCTGCCAAATTAATTGAATCTGGTTTTTTTATTAATCGATAACCCCCTGTCTTTCCCCGTTTACTCTGTAAAATTTGAAAATTACGAAGCTCTCTTAAAATGGTTTCCAAAAATTTTTTTGGAATCCTTTCCTTTTCAGCAATTTCAGTAGAAAATATAGCACGATCCTCATTTTCATGAGCTGCTAAATACAGAAGAGCTTTAATAGCGTATTTACATTTTTTAGAAATCATGTTATAATTTTTATAAAGATAGTCAAATGTTAAATTAATTTAATTCCTATTAAACTTATAGGTTTAATTAGTTTAGTAGATAAAGTTTAATTAGATTTGCCCAATAAAAATTTAAACATGTTAGTAGAGCTCCTTCTTACTAGAGAAAAAACGAAGCGAAAAACAAAGCAAATAGGTGAAGAAAAAATATCAAGAAGTGTTGTTAAAGCCATCAGTTGGCGAATTATAGGAACTTTAGACACTGTCATTATTGCCTATTTCATAACAAATACATTTCAGCAAGCCCTAACTATTGGACTTATAGAATGGGCATCAAAAATGATTCTCTATTTTATACATGAACGGGTTTGGAATGGAATATTATGGGGTAAAAAACAAATATTATAATGAGTTACACAACAAAACTAAACGAAGAATTTAAGAATCTGACCCTTCAAAAGAGCTTTGATCAGCTTTTAAAAATGAATTTTAAATCAATTATTTTTACTACATCATTTGGTCAAGAAGACCAGGTTCTTACAGATATAATTTTTAAAAATAAATATCCTATAAAAGTTGTAACACTGGATACGGGGCGTCTTTTTCAGGCAACTTATAAAGTTTATGAAGAGAATTCTAAAAAATATAACAGACCCATTATCACCTATTTTCCCAATCAAAATGAAATCGAACAACTAGTTACCCAAAAAGGACCAAATAGCTTTTATACTTCTGTAGAAAACAGGAAGGAATGCTGTCTGATTCGAAAGGTAAAACCTCTTCAGCGGGCACTAAAAGGAGCCGATCTTTGGATAACAGGCTTACGAAGGGAGCAGAGTTTGGGACGACAAAATTTAAGTCATTTTGAATACGATGATGCTTTTGGTTTAATCAAATTTAATCCTTTAGCAAACTGGACATTAAACGAAACAGAAGACTACCTATTGGAAAATCAAGTTCCACAAAATGAACTCCATCAAGAAGGTTTTTTGAGTATTGGTTGTGAACCGTGTACACGTGCTCTAAAACCAGGTGAGGAAATTCGTGCTGGAAGATGGTGGTGGGAAAATAGCAAAAAGGAATGTGGCCTTCATTTAAACTAATATGGATTTAAAAATGAATACGTTAACTCAACTCGAAAACGAAGCCATCTTCATCATAAGGGAAGTAATGGGTCAATTTAATAAACCTGCACTCTTATTTTCCGGTGGAAAAGACTCCATTGTATTACTGCATTTGTGTAAAAAAGCATTCTTCCCTGCAAAAATTCCTTTTCCGATTATTCATATTGATACAGGACATAATTTTCCAGAAACGATTCAATTACGCAACATTCTAGCAGAACGCTATCAAGTGAAATTACATATTGCTTATGTTCAAGACAGTATAAATAAGGGTTCAGTAAGAGAAGAAACTGGAAAAAATGCAAGTAGAAACAGTTTGCAAACTGTAACACTTCTTGAAACTATAGAGGCGCTTCAATTAGATGCTTGCATTGGAGGCGCAAGAAGAGACGAGGAAAAAGCTCGGGCGAAAGAACGCATCTTTTCTGTGCGTGATCAGTTTGGACAATGGAATGAAAAACTACAGCGCCCAGAAGTTTTTGACATCTTAAATGGTAAAATTCATCCCGGTGAGAATGTGCGTGTTTTTCCAATCAGTAATTGGACAGAATTAGACGTTTGGGAATACATTCAAAAAGAACAATTAGAAATTCCATCCCTCTATTTCGCACATTCAAGAGCTGTATACAAAAAGCATGGACAATGGATGCCTGTTAATGATTTTAACCCTATGGATTCAGAAGAGAATGAAATAAAAACAGTTCGCTTTAGGACTGTTGGAGACATGAGTTGTACCGCTGCTGTGCTATCTGAAGCTTATGATTTAAAAAGTGTTATTGGTGAAATTAAATCCTCTACCTTTTCTGAGCGAGGGGCCAGAATGGATGACAAACGATCAGAAGGGGCTATGGAAGAGCGAAAAAAAGTGGGGTATTTTTAAAAATTATACAATGGATTTATTAAAAATTGTTACGGCTGGAAGTGTAGATGACGGGAAAAGTACTTTAATCGGAAGATTGCTTTACGAAACGAATTCACTCAAAGACGATCAAATTGAACATATAGAACAAAAAAGTAAATCAAAAGGACTCGCTCACTTTGATTTTTCATTAGCAACAGATGGTCTTTTAACTGAGCGAGAACAAGGAATTACCATTGATGTTTCAAATATTTATTTCAAAACGGAACACCGAAGATTCATAATTACAGACAGTCCAGGGCACATCGAATATACCCGAAATATGGTGACCGGAGCTTCTAATGCAGATACAACAATAATCCTTATTGATGCCAGAAAAGGGGTGGTTGAACAAACAATAAGGCATCTCTATATCACCAATCTTATAGGAATCAAAAAAATCATCATCGCGATTAATAAAATGGATTTAGTTGGTTATAATCAATCAATATTCGAGGAGATAAAATCACAGGCCTCAAACCTAATAAAGAAAAGTAAATACATTCCTGAAACCCTTTTTTTTCTCCCTATTTCAGCATTAAAAGGAGATAACATAACATCAACAAACAGCAAAATGTCTTGGTACAATGGAAAAAGCTTAATTCAAATCATTGAATCACTAAAAGTCAAACAGGACAACAAAGAGACCAGCGCTTTTCATGTTCAATATGTAATTCGACCCCAACTTGAGAAATACCATGATTATAGAGGTTTTGCTGGTAAAATTAAAAGTGGTGAATTTCAAGTTGGAGATTCAGTTCAAGTTTTTCCCTCTGGACAAAGAAGTAAAATAGAAAAAATCGAGAAATATGGAATCCCGATTGGGAAAACGGTTAAAGATGAAAACGCAAGTGTATTATTAATTGATAATGTAGATGTTTCGCGTGGATCTGTGATCATTAAATCCAGAAAAGAGTTCTCAGAGAACAAGAAACTAGTGGCAACAATTTGTTGGATGCAAAATGAAAAACTAGAAGTAAAAAAGAAATACTGGCTACAACAAGGGGTTCAAAAAGTGCTGACCATTGTAGATGCTATAGAATCAAAAATGGATTTTAACAAGAGAAAAACAGTCAAAACAGAGGCATTGGAGTTAAATGACATTGGTGAAATCACGCTGACTTTAGCACAACCCATTTTTTCAGAGCCCTATGATAAAAATAGAGCTTTAGGAGCCTTTATTCTCATCGACCAAAATACTTTTAACACCGCTGGAGTAGGCTTTATTCGTAAACCTAAGCCTACCTTCAATTAAGTCATCTTATGAAAAGTTTTAGAACTGAAATAGAAGATCCCATTGTTGCCCAAGACATCATTGATTTAGAAAAAAAAATCCATGCTTTCAATAATGACAGTATGGATGGAGAAAAATTCAGAAGCCTTCGTTTAGCAAGAGGAGTATATGGTCAAAGACAGCAAGGAGTACAAATGATTCGTATTAAACTTCCAATGGGACGTTTTACAGCAAAACAGTTACGCAGGATGGCTGAAGTAACAGATACCTATTCAAATGGGAATTTACACATTACAACGCGTCAAGACATTCAACTTCACCATGTTTCTTTGGAAAGTACACCTGAATTATGGGCTGCTTTAGAAAAAGATCAAATCACATTGAGAGAGGCATGCGGAAATACGGTTCGAAATGTCACAGCCTCAATTTGGGCGGGAATTGATCCAGAAGAAGCCTTTGATGTGACGCCCTACGCTCGAAGCTTTTTTGAGTATTTTTTAAGAAATCCATTATGTCAAGATTTAGGACGAAAAATAAAAGTAGCTTTTTCAAGCGCTTCCAATGATCAAACGATGACTTTTGTACATGACCTAGGGTTTATCCCAGTATTACAAAACAATGAAAGAGGATTTAAGGTAGTATTGGGAGGGGGAATAGGTGCTCAGCCTGAGGCTGCGCATGAAGTTTATTCTTTTCTGGAGGCAAATCAATTAATCCCATTTAGCGAAGCCGTTATTCGTGTTTTTGAAAAATATGGAGAACGTAACCGTCGTAATAAAGCCCGGATGAAATTCTTAATTAAAGAAATGGGGATTGAATTATTTTTAAAAAAAGTTGAAGAAGCCAGAGTCAACTTTGAGAATTCGCCTACTATCTCAGTAAAAAAAAGAAACCTAAATTTTTCTAAAAAAACGCACCCAAAATACTCAATATCTACTGATAATGATTATTCCATGTGGCTTAAAACGAATACTTTTTCCCAAAAACAACTAAACTATAAAGCCGTTGGTATTCCTATTCCAACAGGAGATTTGAATAGTGAAATAGCCAGGCAATTAGCAACTATCATTGAAACTTTTACAGGGGACGATAGTCGGTTTACTATTGGTCAGAGCATACTGCTGAGAGATGTAAAAAAAGAATGGCTTCCTGGTTTATATAAAGCTTTAAAAACAATTGGACTGAATCGCATTGGCTTCCATAAAGTCAATGATATTGTTGCTTGTCCAGGGACAGATACTTGTAATTTAGGAATCTCAAGCAGCATGGGACTCGCAAAAGTTTTGCAAGAATTGATTGAAAACGAATTTAATGAGTTTGTTCACAAGCACGAACTCAATATTAAAATTAGTGGTTGCATGAATGCCTGCGGACAACACACCATTGCTCATATTGGATTTCAAGGAATGACTATTAAAGTAGGGAATCTAATTGCTCCTGCAACCCAAGTATTATTGGGTGGGGGTGAGTTGAAAAATGGCAAAGGACGATTTGCTGATAAAATTTTGAAAGTTCCTGCAAAGAGAACACCAATAGTTTTGAGGTGGTTGTTAGATGATTTTGAAAAACATCATTTAATAAATGAAAGCTTTCTGAGCTATTACGATAGAAAAACAACAGATTACTTTTATCAAAGTTTAAAGCACCTTTCGATTACAGACAATCTTAAGGCTGAAGATTACATTGATTGGGGAAATTCTAAGAAATATATTAAAGCAATTGGAATTGTGAGTGTGCAGGAGTTACAATTGACTTAGTTCAAACTTTATTGTTTGATGCGGAAGAATCTTTAAGCTGGGCAAAACAAGCATTAGAGGCGCATAAATATAGGGATGCCCAATACCACTGTTATAATAGTGCAGTTCGAGCATGTAAAGCCTTACTTACTACAAAGCAAACTAAAACCAATAGTCACGCTTCTATTATAGATGGATTCGACTCTCATTTCCCAGAATTCAAAAATCACTTTGGCACCTCTTTTCAGTCTGTTTTGGATAAATATAAAACAGCAGATTGTACTGAAGTTATTCTTTTAGAATATTTCCATTGGGCAAACACCATCTTAAAGTGGATAAAAAAAACAGCCTTGATAAATGAATAATAGCGGCTCAATAACCCTTGTGGGTGCCGGTCCAGGAGACCCTGAATTAATTACTATCAAAGCGATTAAAGCCATAGAAAGTGCTAGTATCATTTTTTATGATGCTCTGATTTCTCCTGCTTTGTTAAATTACAATAGTAAAGCAGAAAAAATATTTGTGGGAAAACGAAGTGGTGGCATTCAAACTTCTCAGACATCCATCAACCAACTTATTGTAAATCACGCACTCAAAGGCGAAACTGTTGTCCGGATAAAAGGGGGCGATCCCCTTATTTTTGGACGCGCTTCGGAAGAGTTAGAAAGTGCTCAATCACAAAACATTCCAACAATTGTGATTCCGGGAATCTCTTCTTATGCAGGAATTGCCGCCCGACACCAAATCCCCATAACAAAGCGAAAAGTACACCAAAGCTTTTGGGTCGTTACAGGTCATACAGAAGATGGAAAATTTGCTGATGACTTATATTTAGCTGCACAATCTAGTGCCACAGTAATTGTTCTGATGGGGATGACTCATCTTGCTAAGATCATAACGCTATTTCAAGGTTTAAAGTCCAAAAATTATCCTGTAGCTGTAATTCAAAGTGGCACAACAAAAGCTGAGAAAAGTTTAGTTTCAACAATTGGTAAAGTGATTGAAGAAATTAAATTTAATGAAATTAAAAATCCAGCTACTCTCTTTTTTGGTCCTGCAGTGACTGACGCTGTCACTAATTTTAAAAATCCAGTTAACGCTTTAAGATGTTTCATTTAAATCCTTTATATCCCATTTTTCTAAAAACCAATCGCTTGCACTTTTTAATTGTAGGGGGAGGAAATGTAGCATTAGAAAAACTTCAATTTCTCTATAAATCCAGTCCGAACACTGCTGTTAATTTAATAGCACCCTTTATAAGAAGTGAGACCCTTGAATTTATTCAAAATAAAGAAGTTACAGTTTTATTGAAACCCTATGAATTTGAAGATTTAGAGGGGATGAATATTGTAATTGCGTGTACAGACAATCCTAAGTTAAATGAACAGATTCAATTAGATTGTCGCCAAAAAGGAATCCTTGTGAATGTTGCAGACAGTCCTGAATGGTGTGATTTTTATATGGGTGCAATTGTAACCAAAGGGAATTTGAAAATTGCTATTTCAACCAATGGAAAATCTCCAACGCTTGCCAAACGAATTAGACAGTTTCTAGAAAATATCCTTCCAAATGAAGTTGATGATTTACTGGATACTCTTCAAAACTACAAAGCCACCTTAAAGGGAGACTTTGCTCATAAAGTAGAAAAAATGAACTCCATAACTAAATCTTTACTCCCCTAAAATGATTCAAACAGATATTCTAATTATTGGAGCAGGTCCAGTAGGTTTATTTACAGTTTTTGAAGCTGGATTAATGCAATTACGATGCCATATCATCGATTCCATAACACAAGCTGGAGGCCAACTCAAAGAAATTTATCCAAAAAAACCGATTTACGACATCCCAGGGTTTCCAAGTGTTTTGGCAGGTGACTTGATTGATAATCTAGAAAAGCAAATTGAACCTTTCCAACCCAGTTATACATTGGGAGAAAGAGCCGAAACTGTAGAGAAATTGACAGACAATACGTTTGTAGTGACCACAAATGAAGGGACATTACATAAAGCTCCAGTGGTTATCATCGCAGGGGGTCTCGGTAGTTTTGAAGCTAGAAAACCTAAATTAGATTCCATAACATTCTTCGAAAAAAAAGGGGTTGAGTTTATGATTAAAGACCCCAATCTATATCTAAATAAAAAAATCATTATCTCCGGCGGAGGTGATTCTGCATTAGATTGGGCACTCTATTTCGCTGAAAAAAGTAATGAAAAAATTCACTTAGTTCACCGTTCAGATAGTTTTAGAGCACATAAAGACTCTGTCAACAACATCTATAAACTTCAAACAGAAGGAAAAGTAGAAATCCATACTTTTTCCGAAGTGAGTTTACTCAAAGGCAAAGAGCGTCTTGAAGAAATTGAAATCACAACGAAAGAAGGAGTTAAAATTCTACTCCCCACAGAGTATTGGTTCCCACTTTTTGGTCTCTCGCCCAAACTAGGTCCATTGACCCATTGGGGGTTAGAGATAAAAAAGAACGCGATCGTAGTTGACAACACTTTAGATTATCAAACCAATATCCCAGGAATCTTTGCTGTTGGGGATGTTAATACCTATCCTGGAAAACTCAAATTAATTTTATGTGGTTTTCATGAAGCTACTATGGCTGTTCAAACAGCTTATAAAATCATTTATCCTGAAAAAAAGCATACCCTGAAATACACTACAGTTCAAGGAATAAATGGCTTTTAAAAACAGCTATAAAGATATACTCTTTCTAATCCGGTATTAAAGGAGTGTTAAGTCTTGCGATAGAAGCATCTATTTCTTCTTGGGATAAAACGTGTTTAGTTATTTTACCTGCAAAATAGTCTTCATAGGCTTTCATATCAAAATTACCATGACCGCACATGTTGATCAAAATAGTTTCTGATTTCCCTTCTCTTTTGCAACGTTCGGCTTCCGCAATTGCGGTAGCAATTCCATGGGTTGCTTCAGGAGCTGGAATGATGCCTTCAGCTTTAGCAAATTTCACTCCTGCGTCAAAAACCTCCAAATTATCATGGGCACGGGCTTCAATCAATTTATCTTTCAAAAGTTGACTCACGATTACTCCAGCACCATGATACCTTAATCCTCCTGCATGAATTGGAGCGGGAACAAAATCATGACCAAGGGTATACATCGGTAACAGGGGAGTCATTCCCGCAGTGTCGCCAAAGTCGTATCTGAAGACCCCACGAGTCAGTTTAGGACAAGAAGAAGGCTCACTTGCAATACAGCGAATGGATTTACCTTCATCAAAATTCAAACGTAAAAATGGAAATGCTAGTCCTGCAAAATTTGATCCTCCACCAAAGGGAGCGATCACAATATCAGGCATATCGCCTGCTTTCTCCATTTGTAAGATCGCTTCTTGACCAATAATTGTTTGGTGTAATTTTACATGATTTAAGACACTTCCTAGTGCGTATTTTGTGTGTTCATCTGAAGCTGCCCGTTCGATGGCTTCGGAAATCGCAATCCCCAAAGACCCAGTTGTATCTGGATTTTCTGCTAAAATTTTTCTACCAATCTCGGTTTCATTTGATGGTGAAGGATGTACAGTTGCTCCCCAAGTATTCATCATTACTTTTCGATAAGGCTTATGCAAAAAAGAAAGTTTAACCATAAACACTTCACACTCAATATCAAAATGTTGACAAGCAAAACTGAGTGCACTCCCCCATTGTCCTGCGCCCGTCTCTGTTGTGATTTTTTTCACTCCTTCTTGCTTACTGTAATACGCTTGAGGGACTGCAGTATTGGGCTTGTGAGAACCTGTTGGACTTACCCCTTCATATTTATAATAAATTTTTGCAGGAGTATCTAACATCTTCTCAAGATTATACGCTCTATAAACGGGTGTAGGGCGCCACATCGAATAGATATTTCTAACCTCATCTGGAATGTCGACATACTTCTCAGTCGTTACCTCTTGCTTAATCAACTCCATTGGAAAAAGAGGTGCTAAAGCCTCTGGACCAATCGGTTCCATTGTCCCTGGATTTAGCGGTGGCAAGGGTTTATTTGGCATATCCGCAGTAATATTATACCACTTGTCTGGGATTTCTTTCTCGCTGAGGGTAATTTTACGTTCCATAAATAAATTTTTAGTTTTAACTAATATATAAAATATTCATCAAGGAACTAAACAGTATCTAAAAAAGGAAATAAAAAACCCCTGGAAACAGGGGTTTTAAATAGCTATTGTTGGCCCACTAGGGCTCGAACCTAGACTCTTCGGTACCAAAAACCGACGTGTTGCCAGTTACACCATGGGCCAAAAGCGATGCAAATTTACATGAAAGTTTTTTTAAGAACAACTTTATTATAAAAATTAAATCATATTCTATTAAATCCTTTATAATTTTGAAAACAATCCAAAAAAAAAACCAATGTCTAACAAAGAAAAGATACAAGTTTTCATTACAGGAGGTACATTTGATAAGAGTTATGATTACATCAATGGATCCTTATTTTTTGAAGAAACACATCTGCCAGAAATGCTCAAAAGAAGTCGTTGTCAGTTAAATGTCGATTTCAAAACCTTGATGATGATAGATAGTTTGGAAATGAAAAGTCAAGAAATACAGCAAATCATAAAAGCTTGTGATGATTCTTCGTGTAATAAAATTGTCATTACCCATGGAACCGATAAAATGGTAGAAACAGCTAGGGCTCTTTCGGAGGCGAATAGGAATAACAAAACTATCTTGTTGACTGGAGCCATGATTCCTTATGCCTTCGGAAGTTCTTCGGATGGATTTTTTAATCTAGGCTGTGCATTGGCTTATGTACAAACCTTAAAACCTGATGTTTACATTACAATGCAAGGACAATATTTTCTTTGGAATCAAGTCAAAAAAAACAAAGAACTAGGTTTTTTTGAAGAGGTTTAAAATTATTAATCCCATGTTAAACGCCTAGAAATGATTTTGTCTTCCTTGATTTATGCTTACATTCGTTGCTCTAATTTGAATGAACCGCATGACTGACAAAACCTATCGAATTTGGAACCTTGCCATAGGGTGGACTTTATTTGCAATTGCCTTATTTACCTTTGGAAGTACCGTTGAACCTACTGCTAGTTTTTGGGATGCGGGAGAGTATATCGCAACCTCGGCAAAGTTACAAATAGGACACCCTCCCGGAGCACCCTTTTTTCAGATGATGGGTGCTTTTTTTGCACTTTTCGCTTCGGGACCCCAAAACATCGCAGTCATGGTCAACTTCATGTCTGTTTTTTCTAGTGCCTTTACCATTCTCTTTCTCTTTTGGACGCTTACCTTATTGCTTAAAAAATTACCCTCTTTTAAAACCTTAGATTCCAATTCCGAACGAATCGGTTTTTTTGGAAGTGCTGCAGTGGGTGCTCTCGCTTTTTGTTTTTCAGATAGCTTTTGGTTCAATGCAGTTGAAACGGAAGTTTACGCAATGGCTACCTTAATTCTATCCGCTCTATTTTGGATGGGACTTCGATGGGAACAAGAAATGAATACCCCCAGAGGAGATCGATGGCTCTTAATGATTGCCTTTGTCATTGGACTTTCCTTTGGAGTGCACTTCATGGGACTACTGACTATTCCTGCTATTGGAATGATCTATTATTTTAAGAACTATGCTAAAGTCACAATTAAAGGATTCTTGTATGCGAATCTTATAGCAACAGCAATTCTCCTATTCATCTTTAAATTATTGCTCCCATTGACACTCGCTTTCTTTGGAAATGCAGAAGTGTTTTTTGTTAACTCAATAGGACTCCCCTTCAACAGTGGAACCCTTATTGCTGCTCTACTTTTTATTGCCTTTTTCTATTATAGTTTAAACTATACCCGTAAAAAGAAATGGGTAAATCTCAATACTGGAGTTTTAGCTATTTTATTTGTATTGATTGGATTTTCCTCTTGGGTTATGATTCCTATTCGCGCCAATGCAAATACGGTTATCAATGAAAATTCACCTTCTGATGCGCGTTTGTTGTTAGCGTATTATAATTTAGAACAATATCCAGAAACTAAATTGTTTTATGGTCCCATGTTTTCTGATATCTATGCAGGGCAAGATCCTACTGAACCTTTTATTGATGACAAACCGAAATACGAAAGAGATTTAAAAACAGGACGCTATAAAATTGTTAATTTTTGGAAAGATGCCCGTTTTAATTCTAATAGTGCGCACAATGGCCTTCTCCCCAGACTCTGGAGTAGCGATCATGCTGGTAACTATATGAATTTCACAGAACCCCTTGAATTCTCCATTAAATCCTCCTACCGTTCAAATACTCGCCTTCAACAAAGAATAAATGAATTCAAAGAGGAAATTAAAGACGGTTCTGTCTCAGGAGATCAATACCATGATTTTTTAAAACAATACAGCCCCTACTTAAACATTGAAAAACCCTCCTTTATTTCTAATTTGAAATTCTTTTTTGAATATCAGTTAGGATATATGTATTGGCGTTATTTTATGTGGAACTTTACTGGTCGCCAAAATGACGAGCAAGGGGAATACAATGTACTCAACGGGAATTGGCTGAGTGGAATACCAGTGATAGATGAAATTCGTTTAGGGAATCAAGCTGAATTACATGAAGATGCCCTCAACAACAAAGCAAGAAATACGTATTATTTTCTACCCTTTATTTTAGGTTTAATAGGACTCTATTTTTTATACCAACAAGATCCCAAGCGATTTTGGGTATTGATGCTTTTTTTCCTTTTCACTGGAATTGCGTTAAAGGTATATCTAAATGAACGCCCCTTTGAACCTAGGGAGCGAGACTATGCTTTAGTAGGATCTTTTTACGTATATGCTATTTGGATTGGATTAGGGTGCATGGGTCTAATTCATAGGGTACAACGATTTATTAAATCTAAACGTGTACAGCCGGCTTTGGTTGCGTTATGTTTATTAGCTGTTCCTCTACTCATGGGTTCCCAAAACTGGGATGATCATGACCGTTCTGATCGCTATACTGCGCAATCTATGGCGCGTTCTTATTTACAGTCCATCCAAAAGGATAAAGGGGCAATGATTTTTACCATTGGTGACAATGATACCTTTGCACTTTGGTACGCCCAAGATATTGAGGGCTATAGAACGGATGTTCGCACCATTAATTCGAGCTTATTGGGAACGGATTGGTACATCGATCAAATGAAACGTAAAACCTACGAGAGTGAACCTATTCCCTCTCAGATGACACATGATCTTTATGCATACGGGGTTCGGGATGTTATTCGTTACCAGCCCGTATTAGACTCTGTCCGTTGGGACATTAAAGATTTTATGAATTGGGTGGCTAGTGATCACCCAAGAACGAAAATCAAAGATTTAATGCAACAATCTGGCAATGACATTAACCAGCTCCCCGAAAGTCAGCAAGAAGGTGTTTTTTATCCAACACGAAAAATAAGAATCCCTGTCAATAAAGAAAATGTTCTAAAAAGTGGAATTGTCAAAGCTGAAGATGCTGATAAAATTGTGCCTTATATTGACATCGATTTACCCGAAAGTGCCATCCTCAAAAATCAAATGATGATGCTGGATATTGTTGCCAACAATGACTGGGAACGTCCTATTTATTTTACAGGAGGGAGTTATTCAGACTCTGAGTATTTATGGATGAAAAAATACCTTCAATTGGAAGGTCTGGTCTATAAGCTCGTTCCAATTAAAACCGATTTAGGCAAGGATAATCCCTATTTGATGGGACGTATTGATGCTGACCTAATGTATGACATCGTTATGGAATGGGACTGGGGAAATTCTGAAAGCCCTCTTATTTATCACGATCCTGAAACTAGAAAAAATAGTATTTCTTTTAGAAGTAATATGGCACGCCTATCAGAACAACTGATTAACGAAGGGAAATTTCTTAAAGCTAAAAACGTTATGGATTTAGCACTTGAAAAGATGCCCCTAGATTTTTTTGGATATTACAGTTTAATGGTCCCCTTTGTTGATGGGTATTACAGAATTAATGAAAATAAAAAAGCGCAAACGTTATCCCGAAGTATTGGTTTGAAATACAGCGATCGACTAAACTACTTTAGCTCGTTAGATGCCGATTTACAATATGCACTTGGAGAAGAGATTATTACGGAAATTGAACGTTATCGTGCTCTGGTAGAAGCTGACCTTAAACATGCCGAAAAAGCGGACCTCTTACCCACTCTGAATCAGTTTATGGCCGCATCTAATCCCTTCAAATATCTTTATGGAGATTATGAATACTACACGAGTTTAATTGAAGTTGCAGAAGGTTATTTTATTATTGAAGCAACCGAAAGAGCAGAGTCCTTAAGTTCAAAAATTGCAGAAAATTTCCAAAAACGTCTTCAACTATACAGTCAATTCTCTCCCAAAGATCAAGTGCTTTTGGAAGACCGAATCAAAAATGAATTTTTGAATTACAATTATTTACTTCAGCAGATAAAAAAATACGGGAACGCGTCTTTCTTTAAAAATAAAGAGAGGGAATATAACGAAAGTATCAAATTGTTTACTGATACCTTGGAGACTGAAATTACAGAATAAGTTTTTTTTACCCAATATGATCTTGAAGTAGACTAATCAACGTGTTTGCATCTTGCTCTCCGCTTTGTCTCCATACCATTTCGCTATACTTATAAATCATTAAGGTAGGGAGTACTTTTACCCTTAGGGCCTCTGAGAGCTTATGGTTTTTGTCTACATCAATTTTCACAACCTTTCCTTTATCGCCCAGAGCTGCTGCGACATCTTTTAAGATAGGATTCAGGTCAGTTCTAACTTCATCTTGTCGATAGAAAACCAACAAGATTGGAATATTTTCATCCAGTAAATCACCAAATTTTGACATACTTACACAGAATTATTGAACAAATGTAAAAGAAAAAGGTTAAACAGCTGTTTTTGATTTCTTTAAAGTGATGGAAGTTACCTCTGGCCACATGCCAACACGTCCAGGATAAGCCAAATAACCAAAGCCACGATTGACATTCAAACGCTGTTCTGGTTGACCGTAAACACCGGCCCATTGCTTATACCTCCATTGCACAGGACTCCATTTAATCCATCCCGGTATTTCTATTCCAAATTGCATTCCATGAGTATGGCCGCTTAAAGTCAAATGAATATTATAAGGGTGGGGTAAAACCTCCGCCTCCCAATGGGAAGGGTCATGAGACATCAAAATTTTAAAATCCTCAGCCGCTACATTTTCAAGAGCTTTATTAAGGTCGCCTGCTTTTTTAAAACGTCCAGTTCCCCAATTTTCAACACCTACCAATGCAATGCGCTGTCCGTCTTTTTCTATGAAACGAGATTCGTTTAACAACAAATCCCAACCCATTTGTTTTTGAGCCTCATAAAGGTCTTCCATGTTTTTTTCTTTGGCTACTTCATTCTCCCACTGTGTATAATCTCCATAATCATGATTCCCTAGAATAGAATAAACCCCTTGAGGGGCTTTTATCTCTCCAAAAATTTTAGTCCAAGGAAGCACTTCTTCAGATTTATTATTAACCAAATCTCCTGTAAAAAGAACAACGTCTGATTTTTGCTTGTTAATCAAATCAACTCCATATTTTACCTTTTTAGGATTATCAAAACTTCCACTGTGGATGTCTGAAATTTGAGTGATTTTGAATCCATCAAAGGCATCAGGTAGATCATCATATTCTAAAACATACGACAAGACCTTATAATTGTAACGACCGCGATACATGCCATATAATAGTGAAGCAAAAGGAATTGTAGCAAGCCCCACAGCTAATTGAGATAAAAACTTCCGACGCTCTGGAAAAAAATTAGTTTGCCCTGGCATTTTAAAAAAATAAGCATAAATAGATTGGGGTACACGAATAATATCTTCTGCCATCAATACCAAAGTAATCAATGCTTGAAAGGTAAATAGGGTTATGAAAAGACCAATGGCATACATCAGCTTTGGCTCCATATTATCTGGACGTTCCAAAATCAAAGAATGGAGCAATAAGTTACCGACAACCACCACCACTACGATCCCATAAATCAACCAAACCCACCGATTCGAACTGATCGTTTTAACTCCTTGGAAGGCATACCATTGAAGAATAGAGAATATCAGGATAGTAACAATCCATCGCATAACTTATTTTTTTGACAAAGGTAGTGAGTTCGTTCGAAATTAAAGGGGCAAATTACCCTCCAATGTCTTGTGCCATACGCAAGGCTTTTCCATCTGATAGACTGGCAACAAAACAAGTAGCATTAAGAAGGGTTTCATAGAGACTCCCTCCCACAATGGGGGTTCCCTCATCGACGAGAGACAATATTAATTCATCGTGAGAATTGGGTTGTCCTTTATATTTTCTTACCGCAGCATGGCAATACTGATCTAACAAAGTAGAAATCGCACGGTGCCCAACAACCTCTTTTTGAACGACTTCTTTGGATTGATATATATTTTTAATACTCAGTGTAATGATGTCTTGAATTTGTGCTTTGTATTTACTCTTATCCAAAAGAGCAAATTCAAAAGTCCCTGACAAAATAGCCTCCTCGTTTGCAATGAAAATTGTAACCGCATCTTGAATCAAGCTATTGATGGCTAAAGCTCTTAAATAACTTATTCGCTGGGGCTTGTGTATCAGTTGGGCATATTTTTTAGAATCAATTTGATCTCGAACTAAGTTTATTAAATATTCTAAAGCGTAATCTTCAGAAATCCAACCTAAATTGATTCCGTCTTCAAAATCAATAATGGTATAACAAATGTCATCAGCGGCCTCAACCAAGTAGGTTAAAGGGTGTCGTACTGGCCCTTTTTGAAAGGGGAGTGAGAGTTCCTCGGCGAGCTCGTTAAAAAAAGATTTTTGTGATTGAAAGTAACCATATTTTTTATCTGCAACATGGGAAGAGGGCTTGATGGGTAAACTTCCCTTTGGATATTTTATAAAGGCGCCTAAGGTGGCATAACTCAGACGGAGTCCTCCTGGAGTACCAATTTGGGATTCTGTTAAAATTTTCAGCCCGTTGGCGTTACCTTCAAAATCACAAAGATCTTGATACTCTATCGTACTTAATTCCTTTTTAAAAATCGAACCACTTCCTGTTTTAAAAAAATGTCCAATGGCTTTTTCCCCACTATGACCAAAAGGAGGATTTCCAATATCATGGGCTAAAGCAGCGGCCGCAGTAATGGCACCGAAATCATTGGGCTGATATCCCAATGAAGCTTGAAGATGAGGATGTTTCTCCAATATCGCCTTTCCGGCAATTCTTCCTAAACTTCTTCCTACAACAGAGACTTCCAAACTATGGGTAAGGCGTGTATGAACAAAATCTGTTTTAGAAAAGGGAATGACTTGTGTTTTATCCTGCAAGCTTCGAAAGGCATTTGAAAATACAATCCGATCATAATCCACTTCAAAACCCAGACGCAAATCGTCTTGCTCTACTCTTAATCGCTTATTGTTGTCTCCAAAGCGTTTTAATGATAATAATGATTCCCAATTCATACTACAAATTTAACATTCTAAAAACAATTAATAAGCAAACGAACCTTAAAACAAGTCGATTGAAAAGCAAAAAAGGAATCAATTAATGATCTTTTTTTACCTCTTAAAGTTTATTTTTTGTAGCTACTGTAATACTCCTCCATCAAAGACATAATACTATTAATCATATCTTTTGTTTCAAGTAAGATATTAAAATAAAGGGTCGTATTTTTTGGACTGGACTCTTCCGTTCGTGTTCGTTCAATTTGAGCATCAATCTTTTCGGAAATAAAATTAATCAAGTCCTGCTTTTGAGCAATGACAAATGATATTCTTTCGAATTTTCTACTCATGAAAACATCAATAATTTCTTTAAACAAAAGTCCTAAACGATCTTCAATCTCTTGTAGGTCTTTGAATTGATTAAATTTTAATTTTTGGTGTTGATTATTGACATGCTTATAACTCTTCTTTGAGATAAAATCGAGTGACTGAGCGATATCCGTTAAATAGGCTAAAATAGTGATGTAAAAATTACTTCCTCTCACACTGGTTTCATCCAGATTTTTAATAAAAAAGAAAATATTATCGCGTAACTCTTCAATCTCACTATCTAATTTGGCAACTCCTTTTTTACTCTTTTTTAATAAGTCTGAATCTTGTTTAGAGAGACCCTTTAAAAAATTAGAATAAATTTTAGTTGTTCTAGAAACTACATTTACAATATTATCGGCACTTTCAGAAATAATTCCTTGAACGGTACTACTCTCGGATTTCTTTAATTGTTTTGGATCTACTTTTGTTGTTTTGTTTTTGTGTGCTATGAAATTTCTAGCTAATAAAACCAATGTTAAAAGCAATAAAATAGGAATCATCGTTACTTTGTTCCATTGAATCAAAAAGACAACGATACCCGAAGCAACAAGAGCAGCTAAAGCTGTAAGGAACCAACCTCCAATGACACTGACAACTCCTGCAACGCGATAGACTGCACTTTCTCGTCCCCATGCTCTGTCAGCAAGAGAAGTTCCCATCGCCACCATAAACGTTACATAGGTAGTAGATAAGGGTAATTTCATAGCGGTAGCAATGGAGATTAAAACACCCGCCACCATGAGGTTAACTGAAGCCCTGATCATATCAAAAGCGGGGGCATCTGCGCTTTTATCTTTGGAAATTAAAAAAGCATTTTGTCGCTCATAACTTTTTTCGATTGTAGCTTTAATTGATTCTGGCATAACCGAACTAAAAGCTGAAGACATCCCAAAAAATAAATTTACTAACCCCCTAGATATTATGTTTGGGTTAAATTTTTCATGGGTTTCATTCTGCCTTGAAAGCCCAATTTCTGTTTCAGCAACCGACTTTGCTTTTTTAGAAAACCAAAGTGTAACTACCATAATTCCACCTGCAATAAATAATAAAAGTGGCTCGGCAGGCACCTTTTTATCTAATACTTCCATAGAAAACAACGTGGGATCAATCCCTGAAACACTCCAAGCTTCATAGGAGTGATAAGCAGCCATGGAAACCCCGATAAAATTAACCAAATCATTTCCTGAAAAGGCGAGGGCTAAACCAAAAGTCCCAACCAAAATAATGACAAGTAAGATGCTTTTTTGAGATATCTTTTGAAATAAATATGAAAATACTGTTAGGACAATAAACGCAGCAAGTACTATTAAAAGCTCATTTTCTTTTAAAATTCCTGCCATATCTTTGTAGTAAGGAGTTCCTTTTAAGCCTTTGATGAAAATAAAATACGTAATTGATGTGAGGGCGACTCCTCCAAAAAGGGCTCCAAAATTCTTAATTTTTTTCTCAAATTGAAAGGTGAAAATTATTCTGGAAATCCACTGAACTAAAGCTCCTACTGAGAAGGCAATAACTACTGAAAGCAAAATTCCACTAATGATGGTAATCGCTTTATCCGTATTAATATAATTACTTATATCTGCTAAGGTTTCTGAATCAGAAGCCCCAATTTTTATCAGTGACATAACGATGGATGCCCCTAAAAGATTAAACACAATAGATACCGTGGTTGAAGTAGGTAATCCTAAAGTATTGAAAAAGTCCAGCAATAAAATATCGGTTATAATAACAGCCATAAAAATGACCATGATTTCATCAAAATAAAAAACAGCGGGATTAAAAATTCCTTTTCGGGCTACTTCCATCATTCCACTTGAAAATACGGCTCCAATAAAAATCCCTAAACTCGCTACGATCATTATGGTTCTTAGAGAAATAGCTTTGGAACCAATCGCGGAGTTTAAAAAATTGATTGCATCATTACTCACTCCCACAACGATGTCGATTACCGCAAGAACGGCCAGGGCGACTAACATTAACAAATATATATTATCCATAATAAAATTAATTTAGGTAAAGGTGCGTTTATTTTTGAATTGCTATGTTACTGTAATATTAAAAATGAAGGTCAAAACCTGTTCTAAAAAGCACATAATCTCTTGTTGCATCAGATTGAGAAAAAGTTAAGTCTGCTTGGATTTTGAGACTGTGCCCCACAACATACTTTGATATTCCATAAGTGATTTGTTGTAGATCCGAAAGTCGTGTTACTTCTTTGAAGTCAACATTAGTATAACGCAAAGTCATTTCTACATTATTTTTGAAAAGATAACTTCCCTGGAAATTGATCGCTGAACCAGCGCCTACAACTGCTCCTGTTTTTGTACTACCATCTGCCTCAAGGGCTTCAATCGTATCTGCATCCCTATGGGCATATTCCCCTGTTAAGGCAAAACCCTTGTATTTTACAACACCATCGATAAAGACAGTTTCAATATCCGTTTCAAACAGTCCACCTCCAGATTGGGTCATATAAGATCCCATATTACTTCGGTTTTTGACCGCATTATTATTGATGTCATAGGTGAACCCGAACATGGCTTTTACTGATTTTTCGCGCTTCAAATCGCCTTGAGAATAATCTCCTTTCGACGAAAATTCTCCAAAAGGAAGTAATTCAAGACGAGAGGTATATTGAATTCCTCCTAAGTTTCCTACCGTAATATTTCTTCCTTCCCCCTGTGAAATGGAGAATTTTTCTCTAGTCACAAAGTTTCCTCCCCATTTTGTTTTGTGTCGTAACTGAACCCCCATGTCTCGATCAATATTAAACTTACTATTCAGTAAAGAACGATCAATCAACTGCAAATTGGCAGAAGACACGACACGTTCTATGTTTCCGGGTAGCTTGGTTTGACCTGCCCATAACTCAAAATTCTCATGGAAATTCCACATGATAACGGCATCTAGGATATAACGTGGAGTATTTTTATTGTAAATACTGGCCCCTGAAATATCTCGATTAGAAAGTCCTAATTCCATCTTATATTTCAATTTAGGAGTAAAGGCAAAACCTCCAAATTTTAAGCGTGCTCTTCTTACGATAAAATTTAAATCTGGATCACCATATTCCTCTCCATCAAAATCCCACTGACTTTGATAACGTGATTGAATTCTTGGTGCAAATTTCACACTAAAGGAACTGTCCTTCGCGATGAAGTTAATCATTCCTTTACCAAATTTGGTGTCGCTTATTTCTTGTGCTTGAACAAGTGAAGTTAGTACCACACACAATAAAAAAAAATATTGCTTTGCTTTAATCATGATGAGTAATAGTAATTATTAAAATAGTATTTAGATTATAAATTTAACACTGCAAATGTTGTATTAAATTATGATGTAAATGTTACCTTAATGTTACTAAACACGTGATGTATTAACAAAATACTTCTAACTAGTTAACAGACTATGACCCGCACATCAAACAATCGTCGTCCTCACCTTCTTTGGCTTGGGCTAGCATTTGTTTCAATTCTTGTGGAGAAAGTGGTTCCACAGGAACAGGGGCTTGTGCCTCGTTCCCTGCAGCAGTTGTCACAACCGCTCCAACAGTAGCTTCAACTTCAGGAACTTCCGCTTTAGATTTGGTGTCTAAAGTAAATTTGATCGCATCAACAGCGGATTTTGTTCGTAGATAATACATTCCTGTTTTGAGTCCTGATTTCCAGCCATAAAAATGCATGGAAGTCAATTTAGCCATCGTAGCTCCCTCCATAAACAAATTCAATGATTGAGATTGATCAATGAAATATCCACGTTGGCGTGACATATCAATGATATCTTTCATACTCATTTCCCAAACGGTCTTGTATAATTCTTTTAAATCTTGAGGAATTGCCTCTATGCTTTGAACAGATCCGTTATTACGCATCAGCTCTTGTTTCATGTCTTCATTCCACAACCCACGATCTACAAGATCTTCTAAAAGGTGTTTATTGACGACAATAAATTCTCCAGAAAGTACACGTCTTGTATAGATATTGGACGTATAAGGTTCAAAACACTCATTATTCCCCAAAATTTGAGAGGTACTTGCCGTTGGCATAGGAGCCACTAAAAGTGAATTTCGAACGCCTTGCTTCTTAACCGTTTTGCGCAATTTACCCCAGTCCCATCGTCCGCTTAACTCTTCGTCTTTGATTCCCCAGAGATTGTGTTGGAATTCTCCCTTTGAAATAGGAGACCCTTTATAGGTTTCATACGGCCCCTCGTTTTTAGCTTCCTCAGAGGAAGCGGTTACAGCTGCAAAATAGAGTGTTTCAAAAATTTCTTGATTCAACTTCTTTGCCTCGTCTGAAGTAAAGGGTAAGCGAAGCATAATAAAGGTATCCGCTAATCCTTGAACTCCAAGTCCTACGGGGCGGTGTCTAAAGTTTGAATTTTGAGCCTCAATTACGGGATAATAGTTGCGATCAATAACACGGTTTAGATTTTTGGTCACTCGAACGGTAACATCATAAAGTGCTTGGTGGTCAAATGCTCCCTCTTTGACAAACATTGGCAATGCGATAGAGGCCAAGTTACATACCGCTACCTCATCGGGTGCTGTATATTCCATGATCTCAGTACATAAGTTTGATGAACGTATGGTCCCTAGATTTTTTTGGTTGGATTTTCTATTTGCTGCATCCTTGTACAGCATGTAAGGCGTTCCTGTTTCAATTTGAGACTCTAGAATTTTCTCCCACAGATCACGTGCCTTTATTGTTCTTCTTCCACGTCCTTCCGATTCGTACTTGAGGTACATCGCATCAAACTCATCTCCGTGGACATTGTATAAGTCAGGACATTCGTTAGGACACATTAAGGTCCAGTCTGCATTTTCCTCTACTCGTTTCATGAATAAATCGGGAGTCCACATGGCATAAAATAAATCTCGCGCACGCATCTCTTCTTTTCCATGATTCTTTTTTAATTCTAAGAAATCAAAGATATCTGCATGCCAAGGTTCAACATAAATTGCAAAAGAACCTTTTCGCTTTCCTCCTCCTTGGTCTACATAACGTGCCGTATCATTAAAAACACGAAGCATGGGAACAATTCCGTTTGAAGTACCGTTGGTTCCCGCAATGTAAGAACCTGTTGCTCTCACGTTGTGAATAGAAAGTCCTATGCCTCCAGCAGATTGTGAAATTTTTGCTGTTTGTTTGAGTGTATCATAAATTCCATCAATACTATCATCCTTCATGGTCAATAGGAAACAAGATGACATTTGAGGTTTGGGAGTTCCTGAATTAAATAAAGTCGGAGTAGCATGGGTAAAGTAGCGTTTAGACATTAACTCGTAGGTCTCAAGTGCTGCCTCAATATCTTCGAGGTGTATCCCTATTGAAACCCGCATCAACATATGCTGAGGGCGCTCCGCTATAACTCCATTCAATTTCAATAAGTAAGAGCGCTCCAAGGTTTTAAATCCAAAAAAGTCATATCCAAAATCTCGGTTGTATATGATACTTGAATCTAGTTTGTCTGCATTTTTTTGAATAATATCGTGTACTTCATCCGAAAGTAAGGGTGCCTTTTTTCCTGTTCTGGGATTGACGTATAGATATAGGTCGGTCATGGTTTCTGAAAACGACTTCTTGGTGTTTTTATGTAAATTAGAAACCGAAATACGTGCAGCTAACTTTGCATAATCAGGATGAGTAGTCGTCATTGTTGCAGCAATTTCTGCTGCAAGATTGTCCAATTCAGAGGTTGTCACTCCATCATATAATCCTTCAATAACACGCATGGCGACACGAACTGGATCCACTAAGGGATTTAATCCATAATTCAGTTTGCGAATACGGGCGGTTATTTTATCGAACATGATGGGCTCTTTGCGACCATCTCTTTTAAGAACAAACATACTTTGAGATTTAAAAATTATTACATTCTTCTGATGCTTAGAAGAAAAATTGGTTTTGGTTTATTTTTGATTAAAAATCAGCGTCAAAACTGATTTTCGTTTCTTGGTTTTCGTTATTTAAAACTCCAGCCTTTTGATATTCTCCAACGCGCTTTTCAAAGAAGTTTGTTTTTCCTTGTAGAGAAATCATATCCATAAAGTCAAAAGGGTTAGTCACGTTAAATTCTTTTTCCAGACCAAGCTCAGATAAAAGACGATCCGTTACAAACTCTAAATATTGAGTCATGAGTTTTGCATTCATCCCAATTAAACTGATCGGTAATGATTCGGTAATAAACTCACGTTCTATGTTCAAGGCATCTAAAAGAATTTCTCTAATACGCGCTGGTGGTACTTTGTTGACCAGGTGATGGTTGTGAAGATGTACAGCAAAGTCACAGTGCACTCCCTCATCTCTTGAAATTAATTCATTTGAAAAGGTCAATCCGGGCATAAGGCCACGTTTTTTCAACCAGTAAATGGAACAAAAGGCTCCTGAAAAGAATATCCCCTCTACCGCTGCAAAAGCGATAAGACGTTCGGCAAAGGAGTCAGAGTCAATCCAACGTAAGGCCCAGTCTGCTTTCTTTTTGATTGCAGGAAAAACTTCGATTGCTTTAAAAAGTCTATCTTTTTCTACATCGTCTTTGACATAGGTGTCGATCAACAAAGAATAGGTTTCAGAATGAATGTTTTCCATCATGATCTGAAATCCGTAGAAAAACTTAGCCTCAGAATATTGCACTTCATTCACAAAATTCTCGGCAAGATTTTCATTTACAATCCCGTCTGACGCAGCAAAGAAAGCCAGAATATGCTTGATGAAGTATTTCTCATCAGCTGTTAATTTAGTGTTCCAATCGGTTAGGTCCTGATGTAAATCAATCTCTTCAGCAGTCCAAAAACTAGCCTCCATTTTTTTATACCACTCCCAAATATCGTGATGTTTGATCGGGAATATTACAAATCGGTTTTCATTTTCTTGGAGAATAGGTTCTACTGCTGCCATCTTGCTGTTGTATTATTTTAATTAAAAATTGTTTGATTCTGGTTTAACAAAGATTCGAAATTGTATCCAAAATTGAAAGGGTTACTTTTCCACAATGATGCTTAGTTTTTAACAAAATGATCCTTTTTCTCAACATTAACAGAAAAATACAAAAATTTCAACCTCTTGTAAACGAGTAGGTTACAAGTAAAAATCATTGGCAACCCCCTAAAACATTAAAACGTCATTAAGAGGTCTTTTTTGCGTATTGCTCGAGCGCATTGTACCAATCGATCCCAAATTTTCTTATTAGAGCTATTTTAACAAATTGGTAGACTGGAATTTTTAGAGCTTTTCCAAAATCACAAGCATCAGAACAAATAGACCAACTATGATAATTTACGGCAGTCATTTTATCGTAGTTTTGAATTCTAACGGGATAGAGGTGACACGAAATAGGTTTTTGAAAATCAATAACTCCTTTATTATGTGCTTTTTCAATCCCACATGAGGCAACCCCAGTATCTGAAAAAACAGTAAAGGCACATTCTTTTCCTTTAACCAACGGGGTTTCATAATCACCATCAATTCCTTTTACAAAAACACCCTGTGCTTGGATTGCGGCAATTCCTTTTTTATTTAAAAAAGGTTTAATTTTTGAATAATGCTGTTCCAAATAAGTCACCTCTTCCTTATCAAGTGGGGCTCCAGCTTCTCCCGCAACACAACATTCCCCTTTACATTTTGATATATTACACACAAAGTCTTCTGAAATAATATTGTCTGAAATAAGGGTGTTTTCTATTGCGAGCATGCCAACTATTTTAATGTAAAAATACACATTTAAAAATGCTTAATCTACAGAATGAATTTACATTTGCAAAAAATTATTACCCATGTTTGATCTTAAAGAAATTTTAACTGCTAGTCTTATTCTCTTTGCCGTTATTGACATCCTAGGCAGTGTACCGTTAATTATTTCCCTACGAGAAAAAGTAGGGCATATTCAATCTGAAAAAGCTTCGATCATAGCGGCTTTAATTATGATCGGTTTTTTATTCTTAGGAGAAGAAATTTTAAAACTCATCGGAATTGACATTAACTCTTTTGCTGTGGCAGGTTCTTTAGTTATTTTATTTTTGGCTTTAGAAATGATTTTAGGAATTACACTTTTCCGAAATGCAGCCCCTGAGACGGCATCTATTGTTCCCATTGCTTTTCCAATGATTGCAGGTGCAGGGACGATGACCTCCTTGCTTTCTTTGCGCGCTGAATTCGATGTTAGCAATATCATTATTGCCATTTTAATTAATATCCTTTTTGTTTACATCATTCTTAAATCTTCCAAACTTATTGAACGCATACTGGGAAAATCTGGAATTGTTATTATTCAAAAAGTTTTTGGAATCATTTTATTAGCGATTGCAGTAAAATTATTCACCTCTAATATCGGTCAACTGTTGTAAACGAATATCTTTGTGTTATGAAATTACTACTTCCTTTATTTATGATTTTAGCTTTAGCAGGCTGCATCTTCAATCTTACTCAAGTAAATTGGGCAGATCCATTGGTTGGTAAAAGTAGTGTAGCTGTAATTGGAGTAATGGCTTCTGCCAGTGCTTTTTTACTACTACTCATCTTGATGCTTTCCAAGCGTGTAGCCCAAAAACTTAAAAAGCGTTAAGACGCCCCAATTGCATCTAAAGCCTTTCGAATAAAGGGATCTTTTTGATTCACAATACGATTGTATAGATTTTCACCAAAAAGTTGAATCGCAATAAAGGCCTTTGCAGAGTTAAAAAAAATAGCTTCGTTTTTATTATTTATTTCAATCGGAAAGCTGTTTTCAGTACAATAAATTTTAAACGCCTCCATAAAATCCTCTTTGAAGGGTAAAGGCTCGTTAAAAAACTGAGCGGCATTCTCAAAATTATATTTTTGAGGATTAGCATCCATTTCCAAAAAAATGAAATTGTTTAATACATTGGAGCGTAGGAAATAGTTGTTCCACATTTCGTCTGGGGACTCTTCGTTTGAAATGTATAAATCAGGGGAAATTCCCCCTCCTCCATACACCTTTCTTCCTTTTGGAGTGGTAAAAACTAAACTGTCGTTGATTGGGATTTGAGTTTCATCTCGCATCTCTCCTGTCTGGTATCGTTCTTGAACCTCAGCATAATAATCATCCTTAGAAGTGCTATCATACGGGCGCTGAATAGAACGCCCAGTGGGAGTGTAATATCTTGCTGTAGTCAGTCGAATCTGATCTCCTCCACCCAAGGGCATTTGTTGTTGAACTAAACCTTTTCCAAAAGTTCTTCTTCCTATAATTAAACCTCGATCATTGTCCTGAATCGCTCCAGCAATTACTTCACTGGCCGATGCCGAATTTTCATCCACAAGGACATACAAACTTCCTTTTTCAAACAAACCTGTTGAAGAGGCAACTGTTCTTTCTCGAACCCCGTTGTTACTTTCAACAATAACAATGGGCTTTAGTTTACTCAAAAAATCATCCGCAATTTGTTTTGCTGGCAACAAATATCCCCCCGGGTTTCCTCTTAAATCAAGAATTAAATGCTGCATCTTTTGATCAACTAGACTCGATAGTGCTTTACTAAACTCGCTAAAAGTCGTTTGTGAAAAACGATTGATTTTAACATAGCCTGTTTCGTCATTAATCATGTAGGAAGACGAAACACTTGGTAAAGGAACTCGACCTCGAGTAAAATTAAAGGTAAAAATAGAATCTAATTTTTTACGATAAACAGAAAGTTGAATGGGAGCAGCAGAACTTCCTTTAAGCTTAGAAACGATCGCAGTACTTGAAAGATTTTTTTGAAAGAGCGTGTCTTGATCTAACATCAAGATTCGATCACCAGACTTCAAACCTGCTTTTTCACTTGGTCCTCCCTCCAGAACACGAACCACAGCAATAGTGTCCTGAACCATAAAAAAACTCACCCCTATTCCCATAAAATTTCCTTGCATACTCTCAGAAATTGATTGCTGCTGAACTGCTGGAATATAAACAGAATGAGGGTCTAATTCATCCACAATACCTTCAATTACAACCCCTACAAGACTATCGGTATTAATCTTATCTACGTAATCGTTGGTCAAATAAGAAACCAAAGAATTAAGTTTTTGAACACTTGGATTGGTAATGGAGCTTGGATTTGGAAGTCCGATTCTATGAGAACCAAACACATAACCAATGGCTACAGAGAGCAAAACAATCAAAATTAAAAAAAAGAAATTTGTTCTCATGCTACTGATTTATTGATTCGACATGATCCAGTTGAACACCTGCTTTTCTTAAAAAATCCAATCCTGTAGTATCTTTATATTCCTTTGCATAAACCACCCTGACGATACCTGATTGATGAATCAATTTACTACAATCTTTGCACGGAGATAGTGTAATATATAAGGTTGCTCCTTCACACGATTGAGTAGAAGCAGCAACTTTTAAGATGGCATTGGCTTCAGCATGAAGTACATACCATTTGGTATAGTGCTCTTCATCTTCGCAAACATTCTCAAAACCAGAAGGAGTCCCATTATAACCATCCGAAATAATCATGCGATCTTTTACGATAAGTGCTCCTACTTTTTTTCTTTCACAATAGGATAGTTGCCCCCATGTGTTGGCCATCTTGAGATAGGCTTTGTCGTACTTTTCCTGTTTTCCTTTTACCATTGAAGCGAAGATACCAATTTAGCAATCAATCTTATTTTAAATTCGTTCAAAAATCATTGCAATTGCGAGGATAAAAATAAAACTCCCAACAGCAATTTCCCAAAGAGTCTTTGACATTTTAGGAATTTTTAAAACTAAATAACTCAAACACAATACCCCGATTACAATAGCAGCTTGAGCAAACTCAACGCCGATTGCAAAAGAAAATAGCGAAAGTCCAATAGCATCTTTTGGGATCAACATGCTAAAATAGCGACCAAAACCAAGCCCATGGACAATTCCAAAAACCAAGGTGACTATTGGAAAAAACAGCCCCTCTTTTGAAGCTTTACCAAGCTTTTTGGGCAATAAAAGTGAAGCCGCACTGATTGCGATGGTGATGGGAATCAATAATTCAATCCAATAACTTGAAAATGAAAAATCAATATAAAAATTACCCACTAATGAGAGGGTATGACCTAAAGTAAATAGAGTAACCCATAACAGTAACTTTCTGCTTTCTTTAAAACCAAAAGGCATCGCAAGCGATACGATAAAATACAAATGATCGAGACCCTTCCAGTCTATCACATGCCAAAACCCCAAATCCAAATAAAACCAAAGTGTATCCACTATATCCCTCTTTCTTTTTGAATTTCCTCGTACGCCTTTTGGACTTCTTGAAATTTTTCTTGCGCTCCTTTAATAAGGGCAGGCTCTTTTGACTGCAACTTATCGGGATGGTATTTCTTTGCCATGCTTCGATAGGCTTTCTTTACTTCGGTGTCCGTTGCTGAAGGAGTGATTTCGAGAATACGGTAAGCGTTTCCAGTAGATTTAACAAACATCGCTTTGATACTGTCCAAATCGCTAGGACGTATTCCTAAAGCCGATGCAATTTGTCTAATTTTAGAAAGCTCCGATTGAGAAATACTCCCATCCGCATTGGCAACCCCCATCAAAAAATGAATGACTTGCAAACGGGTTTCATAACGGCTTTGAGAAATAAAAACTTGTGCCAGTTCCTCAATATTTTGTGCCTCCTTTTTTATCTGCTCATTAAAAGTCTCGAAGATTGAAGTTGACTTTTGCTGACCATAATTGGTGATAAAAAAATTGCGGACAAATTGAAGCTCCTGTGCCTTTACCTGACCATCCGCTTTGATTACAATAGCCGCAAAAGCAATAAGATTCAGCTGAAACTGTGCCGGTTCTGAACGCTGTGAAAATGTTTGAAAATTCACTCCAGAACCTTGAACTAATTTTTCCAAAAAACTTCCAGCAAAAAATCCGAAAATAGCTCCAGGAAAACGAAATAAATAATACCCAAAAAAGGCTGCCACCCATTTAATCATGCTGATGTTTAATTTTAATTTACAAATTTGACAAATAAAATCCGCGCTACAAAACATATTCATAAGACATTACTTTTATATCTTTGAAAAAAAAAATATGTATCCAGCAGAATTAGTTAAACCCATGAGAGAAGAGTTAACAAATATCGGTTTCGATGAATTGTTTACTCCCGAAGATGTTTCCAACGCACTAGCAAAATCAGGCACAACTTTGGTTGTCGTTAATTCCGTATGTGGATGTGCTGCTGCCAATGCGCGCCCTGGTGTTTTCTATTCATTACAAAATGAAAATACTCCCGAAAACTTAGTGACTGTTTTTGCAGGAGTGAATGCAGAAGCAACTAAAAGTGCAAGAGATATGATGGTTCCTTTTCCTCCTTCTTCTCCTAGCATTGCATTATTTAAAGATGGTGAATTAGTCCATATGGTGGAACGTCATCACATTGAAGGACGCCCTGCAGAAATGATTGCAGAAAATCTAAAAGCGGCATACAACGACCACTGCTAGATCGTCTAATTTAAATTTATTGGTTGCACCTAAATCATGAAAAAGTCATTCCGATATTTGATGAGTATTGTCTTCTATGGCTGCTTTGGTTTTTTCCTTTTGATTTTCCATGGAATCCAATGGGTTTGTTTTTATGGGCTAGGCTATAAAGCACACAAACACTCCATTGAGCTGTTGAATTTTTTATTACTGCGTTTTTTAAACCTATTGGGAACCCGAATTTCTTTTGACCACCCGCATCCTCTACCCTCAAACCGCTCAATTATTTTTGTTGTAAATCACCAAAGCACCTATGATATCCCCCCTCTTATTTGGTATCTGCGAAAACACCACCCTAAATTCATTAGCAAAAAAGAGTTAGGCAAAGGAATTCCTAGCGTTTCTTTTAATTTACGCCATGGAGGTGCACTATTGATTGATCGTAAAAATCCTAAAAAAGCAATTGAAGCCATTCAAAATTTTGGAAAGAGATTGAGCGAAAAAAAACACTCAGCGGTAATTTTTCCTGAAGGGACGCGCAGTCGAAACGGAAAAACAAAACCCTTTCAAAAAGCAGGTCTAATGTCGCTTCTACAACACATGCCTGATGCCCTTATTGTACCTATTTCAGTGGGGAATTCGTGGCGCTTTGCCGAACACAAATACTTTCCAATGCCCCTTGGTGTTCGCTTAAAACTAAAAGTCCACCCTGCTTTAGAGAATATCCCCGGCGAAAACGAAAAACTTCTACAAACCGTTGAAACAACTATAGGTATTGGAGTTGAAACACTGCAGCATCAAAACTAACTTCTCCGTTAACAAAAAAACAGTACCTTAAACCTTTAACTGACAGTTACACGCGGCCTTTAAACATAAAACGCAATGAAATTACTCTCCAGAATCATCAAAATATTACTTTTAAGTATTGGGTTTTTGGTAATTCTCATTCTTTCACTTTATGGCCATCGAGACATCTCATTAGAGGAGTTAAAAGAGCAATATGCACCCTCTCCTTCTTCATTTCTTTCTGTTGATGGAATGGAAGTTCACTATCGGGACGAAGGTGACTCAAGGGATTCAATCCCAATTGTCCTAATTCACGGAACTGGGGCAAGTCTTCATACCTTTGACGAATGGTCGGCACAACTCAAGTCTAACTTTAGGGTAATCCGAATGGACCTCCCTGCCTACGGACTTACGGGACCTTTTCCGAATCGCGATTACTCCATAGATAATTATGTCCATTTTATCCGACAATTCTTGAGTGTGCATGGCATAGAAAAATGCATCCTTGGAGGTAATTCTCTTGGTGGAAATATTGCATGGAGATTTACAGCCAAATATCCCCAAATGGTGGATCAATTGATCTTAATAGATGCTGCAGGATATCCTAACCGTTCGAAGAGTGTCCCGTTGGCATTTAAAATTGCCCAGTTACCCATCCTTAGACATATTTTTACCTTCATTACCCCACGCTTTGTCGCTAAACAAAGTGTTGAAAATGTATATGAAGACAAAACAAAAGTTACCGACTCACTGGTGGATCGTTATTTTGAACTTACGCTTAGAGAAGGAAATCGCCAGGCTTTTATTGATCGATTTGATGCAAAAAAAGACACTAGCGCGTATCAAAAAATCAAATCGATCAAACAGAGAACTTTAGTACTTTGGGGAGATCAAGATAATCTCATTCCAAAGGAAAAAGCTCACCAATTCCATAACGACCTGCAAAATGATACCTTGGTAATTTTGAAAGGAGTTGGACATGTTCCAATGGAAGAAAACCCAGATCAAAGTTTAAAAGCAGTCATTTCATTTTTGAATAGCCCTTGAGAAAAGTATGAATCCCTTCAGAAGAGGATAAAAATGAAACGGGAATGTTATTTGAAATAAAATCCATCCACCCACCTTGTGTCCTATAAATTCAAACACTCGTCGGCAAAATAATCGTAAACGTAGTTCCTTTTTTTGGGGCAGACACAAAGGAAATTATTCCTCCGTGAGATTCAATAATATTTTTTACGATCCCCAAACCAAGTCCCATTCCAGAACTTTTTGTAGTAAATTTAGGCTCAAAAATTTTGTCGTTTAGCTTTGGAGAAATCCCACTTCCATTGTCCATAATAGTTATGGTAGTTTGATCCGGCTCGGCACTAATTTGTATCCCAATTTGAGGCGTCTTTTTAGGAGATACGGATTGGAGTGCATTTTGAATTAAATTCGTGATCACTCGAGTCCACTGAGTGCGATCCAACTTTTGATAAATGTGGGCTTGATCCGAAGAGAAAACAATATACTCTTGCTGGAAAATAGTGACCGCCATTTTGGTTACCTCCACTAAATCACACTCCTTCATATTCGGCTTAGGTAAGCTTGCAAAGTTAGAAAAAGCCTCTGCCACTTCGCTCATGGTGTCTATTTGTTGTATCAAAAGATTGGAGAAATCATTTAATTTATTTTTACTATCTAAGTCATTGGGGTCATAATTGCGCTGAAAACTCTGAATGGTCAAACGCATAGGGGTCAATGGATTTTTTATTTCATGCGCTACTTGTCGTGCCATTTCTTGCCAGGCTTGTTCTCGTTCTGTCTTGGCAAGTTTGGCAACACTTTCCGATAAATCGTCAATCATAGTATTATATGAATTAACTAGACTATCAATTTCACGCGTTGCGTTTTTGAGATAAATCTTTTCATTCTTTTTTTGTAAACCCGTTTCTGCCATTCTTACCCTGATGGTTTCTAGAGATCGTGTTACATACTTGGACAAAAAATACGCAATAAAAATAACCCCAAAAAACAGCAAAATATAAATCTGATATAGGTTCTGTAAAAAAGAATTCAATTCGTTTTCAGAAAAGGAAATGTCCTCAAAATAAGGGAAAAATAAAATCCCATAGGGTCGGTTTCGACTATCTCTTAATAAACTGTAGGAGGCGTGAAATTTGTCAAGATCGGAATTGTATTGTTCCAAATAAACCCCTGATTGACTTTCAGAAATCTTATTCAATAAAGTTTGATCCAACTTGTAATCATTTGCGATAATCTCAAGGGGTGTATGGTATATTAAAAGGGGCGATCCGTCCAATTTAAAAAGAGAATACCTTATACTGTGAATGGTATTGATTTTTTCGAAATCTGCACTAAACTGATTCCAAACACTATCGGGCTTACTGAATAAATTATTTTTACTTACCAAATAATTAATATGTCGTTTAATTTGAGACTCTTTCCTGTCCAATCTCCCTAGGTGGTAATTTTCTCGTTGCGACTCATACTGAATGGATGTGGTTCCTAAAATAAGTACTCCAGAAACTAAAAGCATGACAATCATGACTACAAAAAGTCGAGTTCTGAATGAAAATTTTTCAGGAAGTTTAAAAGGTATTGCCATTACTCTTTTCTTGTTTTTTTATACAATCGTATTCCCAAAAAGAGAAGAAGTGCCAATCCTACCAGTCCAAGTAATCCCGTGATCCAATGAAAACTATCTTTTAAAACAACAAGAAATACAATAGCAAAAAGCAAGAGGGTTGCCCCTTCATTCCAGATGCGCATAAAATTACTACTGGGTGTAATTAAATCTTTTTGTAGTCTTTTAAAATACTGATGGGTTTTCAAATGGTACATTGCCAAAAGAAAGACCAAAGAAAGTTTCAAGTGCATCCAAGGCTGCATCAACCATGAAGGCATCAGAAACAATAGCCAAACAGCAAATAAAATTGCTAAAATAGCTGAAGGCCATGTAATGATATACCATAATCTCTTGGTCATCAATTTAAACTGAGGAATTAGGATGTCTGCTTCAACTTTTGTCTTTTTAGACGCCTCAATATGATAGATAAAAAGACGAGGCACATAAAACAAACCTGCAAACCAAGTGATCACAAAAATAAGATGTAATGCTTTGATGTAATTATAATACAAATTGCTCTATTTTAATGTTAAATAATCCAGCTTTAAGGCTGCAAAAGTTTTATTGAAAGATTCCAAATCTTCATTTACCAATTTGTTGTAATGTTCCATTTCTAAATTTATTTGACTTGAAAGCAACTCACTCACTACAATATCTTGATCTGTTGGAGGAAAATCGTTAGACATTACTAAGTTATTTATGTGTCCTAACTTATTAGTCAAACGGATTGGAAAATTAAGCGGATCTTGATTGCTCTTATTTTGCGTTTGATAGAGTGCTTTTTCAATTTCTGAAAATTCTTTTTTAAGGTCAGCAGCTATTTTAAGAATTTCTTTTGCTTCATTCAAACTTCCGTAATTTGTTTCAAACGCATCTAATTTTTCATTAATGATTCTTATGTTTTTGATCGCTTGATGGGCTTCATCAAGTGTTTGATTTATGCTATTTACAAAATCAAATTGCCTTTGCATATCAGCAACAGTTACCTCAGCTCTCGGGTCAGGAAGAATGGTAAATGATTGTTCAATAACCATTTCATTTTTCTGTAAACTTACCAGATAGTTTCCGGGTACTGCTTTAGCACCAGACAAAGAGGCGCCCCATAAAATCATCCCATCAAGACGTTCTGCCCCTTTATAACGTGTATTCCACACAAATTGATTTCCACCCACTTTAAGGTCTAATTTATCCTTTTCAGAGGCGGTACTGAACGTTTTGATTAACTCACCATTTTTTTCTTTAATATGCAGTTGAATAGTGTCTTTTGCTGCATCAAAATCTTTAACATTAAAATGTACGATAACTCCATTTGGCAAGTTGGTCCCTTGTGTTAAAGAACTCCTGGTTCTTCCTTGAGTTCGATAACTGTCCTTGGGTTTAAATAAGGTCATCTCTTGACCAACTGCTTGCTGATTTAATTGATGAAGAACTGTTAAATCATCGATCATCCACAAGCTTCTTCCTTGAGTAGCAACAATCAAACTATTATCCTTGAGTGTCAAATCAGTAATCGGAACTATGGGTAAGTTCAATTGAAAAGGATTCCAAGACGCACCATCATCAAAGGAAATATACATTCCCGTTTCTGTTCCTGCATAGAGTAATCCTTTTCTAGAGGGATCGGCTCTGAGCACACGTGTAAAGTGCTCTTTATTTATCCCTTTTGTTATTTTAACCCATGACTGCCCATAGTCTGAAGTTTTGTATAAATAAGGGGTAAAATCCCCTGTTTTATATAGCGTTCCCGCCACATAACAAACTGCAGGATCAAAAGGTGAAGGGTCAATACTGTTGATCATTAACCATTTTGGCATTTGAGCTGGCGTTACATTAGTCCAGTTTTTACCTCCATCACGCGTTAGATGTAACAACCCGTCATCACTACCAACCCATAACAAACCTTCTTCTAAAGGAGATTCATTTGCCGCAAAAAGGGTGCAGTAATATTCAACTCCTGTATTGTCTTGGGTAATAGGTCCCCCAGAAGATTTCAATCGCTCAGGATCGTTACGCGTCAAGTCGGGACTGATAATTTCCCATGATTGTCCCTCATTTTCAGATACGTGAACTTGGTTTGAAAAAGTGTATAATTTTTTTGGATTGTGTTTACTGAAAATGATAGGAAAATTCCACTGAAAACGATACTTCATTCCTTCCGCTCCATATCCCATAGGATTATCGGGCCAAACATTGATTCCTCTTTCTGTTTTTGTTTGATGATTTACACGTGTCAAATAGCCTCCATAACTTCCACCATAAACAATATCATTGTTCAGTGGGTCAACAGCAATGTGAGCAGATTCACCTCCTGCAGTTGACTCCCAATCTGCACTAGAGATTCCACTCCCCCTAGAGCGATGTGCTATACGGATCGTAGAATTATCTTGTTGCGCCACATAAATTCGATACGGGAATGCATTGTCTGTTGTCACACGATAAAATTGTGCTGTCGGTTGATTGTGATAAGTACTCCATGTCGTTCCACCATTGTAGCTTATTTGAGCGCCTCCGTCATCAGCGATGATCATGCGCTGATTATCCTCAGGCGCAATCCATAAATCATGATGATCTCCATGAGGTGCGTTATTACTTTGAAAGGTCTTCCCTCCATCTTTTGATTTGTGATAAGAAACATTCATCACATAAACAATATCGGCATCTTGGGTATCAGCGTAAATTTTAGAATAATACCATGCGCGCTGACGTAAAGCACGGCTGTCATTTATATGAGACCAAGTGGTTCCACCGTCATCAGAGCGATAAACACCCCCTTCTTCTTTATTTTCAACTATAGCCCAAACTCGCTGAGAATTTATTGGTGATACAGTCACCCCGATCACACCCAGGGTTCCTTTTGCAAAACCTTTATTTAAACTAATTTCATTCCAAGTTTTCCCCTCGTCTGTACTCTTCCATAAAGCGGAGCCTTCACCTCCACTGTTTAAACTGTAGGGTGTTCGGTTTAATCTCCAAGTGGAAGCATATAGGTTTCTTGGATTGGAAGGATCCATTACCAATTCAAATGCGCCTGAGTCGGCATTTGAAAATAAAACTTTTTTCCAACTCCGGCCTCCATCGATACTCTTATAAACCCCTCGCTCAGTAGTAGGTTTGTATATGTTTCCCAGAACAGCTGCATAAACGATATCGGGATTGGTTGGATTAATTACAATTCTTGGTACATGCCTTGATTTTGGCAGGCCAGAAAAAGTCCATGTTTTTCCAGCGTCAACTGATTTCCAGATTCCGTATCCAGAAGAAACATTTCCTCTAACCGTTACTTCTCCACCTCCTACATAAATGACATTGGGATCACTTTTTGAAACGGCTACAGCTCCTATACTTCCGCCAAAAAAGCCGTCTGAAATATTTTCATACGTTTGACCCCCATCTGCTGTTTTCCATACACCGCCTCCTGTAGCCCCAAAATAATATAAATCTGGCTTTCCAGGAACACCAGTCACTGCTGCAGATCTACCGCCTCTAAACGGACCAATAGATCGGTATGAAAGAGACTCGTAAGTATTTTCAGGATAACTCAGTATTTTCGACTGATTTGCTCGCTTTTTTCGCTGAGCAAAAAATGGTTGAATGGTGAGAAACGAAATAAAAATGGATACAAATAAAAAGCTGCTATTTTTCATAATGTCAATTGATGAAATTAAAAGTATAAAATATATTTCTTAAAAAGGAAGCTCCTGGCATTAGATCTTTAAAATTAAAACAAAGGCAATCCTAAAAACAATTATTTTACTAATTGTTTTGTAACTGCTCGATTTAAAAAATAGGCTGTCATTAAGGTAGAAAAAACATCTGCCACAGGAAAAGCCATCCAAACTCCCATTACTCCATAAAAATTGGGTAGAATAAATAATAAAGGAATGAAAAAAAGACCCTGACGACTTAAGGTTAACAATAAAGCGGGTAAGGCTTTACCAATAGCTTGAAAATAGGCTGCTCCAATTAATTGCACTCCAATAATAGGCAGTGCTGCAAATACATACCGTAAGGCCAAAGGAGTTTCGGTAGCTACTACGCTATCTTTTGAAAAAATTCCTGGAATGTGTTCAGCAAAAAAGAAAATGAAAAGAAAAATTGTTGTGGCTAAAATTACAGAATATCGGATGGAAATATTGATCACTTTTCGAACGCGTTGTACGTTTTGCGCCCCGTAATTGTATCCTGCAATGGGTAAAAATCCCTGTGTAATCCCAAGAATTGGAAACGTTGCAAACATTAGCATTCGGCTTATAATTGCATAAACCGCGATTGAAGATTCTCCCCCAAAAGAAAATAAAATATTATTCACCAAAAGCACAGTGATACTGACCATGGCTTGACGAGCTAAAGTAACAGACCCTAAAGAAGAAATCTCTTTAATCAAGGCGGATTTTAATTTGAAGGAACTCCAACTTGGATGTAAACTACT
>Ga0228672_1000167_pt1 | contig 40899 bp, 31 predicted proteins | sample 90DmetaG_FD_182788 | JGI IMG/M metagenome (GOLD analysis project Ga0228672, IMG submission 182788) | Seawater microbial communities from Monterey Bay, California, United States - 90D | ecosystem: Environmental > Aquatic > Marine > Coastal | place: USA: California | collected 2016-11-08 | reverse complement strand
CATATTAATTTTTGCAAATACTTTTCATCAGAGTCTGATTTACTCCCTACCATAAAGATCATTTTATACTTTTGTTTATTACGACTCAAATACTCAAATGCAAGAGGGACATTATAAATTTCATTTGCTAGTTTTTGATTTAACTTCCAAACGCTAAACAAAATCATTTTTTTTGAACTTTTAACTGTTTTTTTTTCAACAGAGCTTGGAGGGACATATGCAGGAAGAAACGAAGACTTTATTCCATGCTCATTCAAATAATTGTTAAGATTCTGTGAGACTGAAATCAGCTTTAATCTTTTTGTTTTTCGAATGAAAAACAAAACAAAAGCTCTTTTTAATTTTGAATATGAAAGGATTCTTTCGGAGTGGATTGTAACTATAATTTTCTCTTTTCTGAGGATAGAAAAAATGAAGTAAAAAAAGAAATGAAACAAGAAAAATTGATGGAAATGGAACGTATTGTGTCTTTTAATGCATAACATCTTTAAATACCAGAACCATTTCTTGTTAGTTGCAATCACTTTTTTGTTTTCTACAAAGCCATGATTAAAAATTGTATAATCAATACTCTCCTTGTTGAAAAAAGACTCCATTCTTGCTATATGAACAGATATTCCGCCTAAAGGTGGGGGGTATGGCCCAAAAATCCCTATTGTTTTATTCATTATATTTTTTTGTTGACAAAAGAAAGCAAAAGAAAAAAGAAAAGAATACAATGCCCTGAGCTATGAATAGTGTTTCTGTTAATCCGGCTATTGAAATAATTAGAAAAAAGGAAAGTAAAACAGTGTCCTTCCTTTTAATTCCTAGAAATAATAACGCTCCCAAAGCTAGTAAATACACAAACAAAAGAGTTGCGCCGCCAATTAATAGCAACTCAAGGTAGGTGTTATGGGTATTATATTTTTTTTCTAAGAATAACAAATGCCCTTTTTCTTTATACTTTTGATATAAGATTTTATCTGGTGATCCTGTGCCATAACCAAGCAACGGCCTTTCTTTAATTAATTCAAAGGCATCTTCCCATAAAAGCAACCTCCCTTGCTCTTCGGGTGTCTTGTTTTTTATTAATTCTTTATTGTTAAACTTATAGTCTTGTTGGTGTCCAAAAGTAAACTGTATCCTTTCTTTTACAATTGGAATATTCCAAGAAATAATTAAAAGACTAATTATTGATGTTAAATAAATTAACCCTTGTTTGATTTTTACTTTTTTGGGGGTTAATCTTAAATTTTTATAGGTATAGATTAATAATATTAATAACAAAATAATATAGCCAATTCTACTGCCAAAAAATACAATTGATAGCACTTGAATAATCAAAAGAGAAATAGCTGCCCATTTTTTTTTAAATAACTTTTTGCCATTATTTAATATATAGCTTATAGATAAAAGAACATACATTGAAACATAAGTGGGGTGTTGTTTGAAGATTTCCAAAAAATCATACCTGTAGAAAAAATACCAATTAAATGGCCCGCCTTGATTGGAAAAATTTACTTGCCTGTAAATAGCGTTAAGAATACATATTAGAAAAAAGACTGTTAGTGCGTAAACATATGTTTTAATTACAGTATCAGATTCCTTTCTAGTAAAAGGTTTTGAAGTTAAAAATATGAGGGGGAGAAGTATATAAGATAGGTGGCGTACAATATCATTTTGGGCTTGCTCTAAATCTGTAGAGTAGGACACCCCTATTAATAAAATTAAAAACAAAGCTGCTAATAAATGTAATTTGTTTATTTTGTACAAGCCTCTGAAGTTCAGATCTGTAAAATTTAATTGCCAGGTAATTAAAAATAAAATAACTCCTATGGATGTGGTCGCTATAGAAAACATATACCCAATTGCCGCAATTGAAGCGCCTAGAACCAATACGTTTCTTTTAAATTTCGGTGTAAATTTCATGTGATTTGTAAATATATAAAATTTGAGCAGTTGAAAACTTACTTCTCAATTAATTATACTATTTTTAAAAGAAGCCTTATAAAAACGATCTAAATGGTTTTATATATTATTCTTTCCGTATAATAGGGTTGTGGTTTTTATTAATTAAAAGAATGAAAATGAAATGAACACCAACGATCCCACTTTCAAAAAAATGCCCAGCAGTCGCTATAATAAGAAATAATGTTAAGCCAAAGAATATCTTAAAATCTCTGTTAAAAGGAAAGAGTGTAAATAATCTGTAATAAATATACAGGTAAATGCTAAATCCAATAATTCCAAAAAACAAAAATAAATCTATAAACCCCATTTCTATATAATGGGCAATTACGTCTTGACCTCCAAAAAATAAATTTGGAACAGACCAATGTTCAAATAAAAGGGGTTTTAGTTTTAATTTAAAAAAAAGATCCCTTCCGCTAAGGAGTGCATACAGCAAACCGCCCCGATTATATCCATAAATAAATACATCATAGGAATTTATTAAAATTTTATTTACAAAAGAATAAAATAAAAGGTATCCGAAAGTTAGTAAGGAAGCTCCATAGGTTAATAGTTTTTTTAAGGAAACTCGTTTGATAAGATGAAAAACAAACAATAAAACGATAAATAGATACACTGCTTTAGTGGCAACTATGAGCGAGGGTATTAAAATAATCCAAAAAAAATACTCGTTAATTTTAAGGTAAAACCGCCTGTAGTAAACTGTTGCAATGGCAAAAATAAAAATAAAAGAGGCTTCATTTTGCGCTAATATTAACCCGTCATAACCAAATCTAAATATGCCAGGATAGGTTTGTAAAAATTTATTCCCTGAAAAGAAACCGATTAAGATTAAAGCGCTATTAATTGTTAATACTCCTTTATAAGCCTTAAGTAGTGGCTGAGGATATCTATCGTATGCAATTATATCAATAGCGAGCAGGTAAAGAATCAGCGGAAAAAAATACTTAAATAAAGTACTCACATTTTCCATAAAATTTATTTCGGTGAAACTTAACCCTAAAAACAACTGTCCTATTAAAAAACAGACTGAAAGCAAAAAAATCGCTAATAAAAAATATGCTTTTGATTTCTTTAGGGTTATCAAGGTGTACACCAATATTAACATTTCAAAGAACCCTTTTAATATGGCACTATACGGAGTGTACCCTTCACCACTTAACTTGGATATTTTAGATATTCCGTCTGAAACATAAAATAATAAAAAGAAAACAACGAGTAGCCAAGTAGCGATCGCATAAAGTGTTTTACTATTTATAATATTTTTTTTCATATTACCTTTTTATAAAAATACTTTTTAGTTCTTTTACTCCAAACCAAGAATACACCCCTACTTTTTTATAAACAAAATAACTTCCTATAAGAGTCCATAAACTCAACCCTAAAAAATTTGCAAGAGCAACTCCTTCGGCCTCCCATATTTTTACAAAAATCAAGGAGCATGCTACCTTAAAAATTAATGTGAATATAAGTATGTTTTGAAAAATCTTTTGGTAGTTTGTCATTTGTAATAACAGGCTTACAGGTCCAAAAACACTATTTATAAATTGTCCGCCAGCTAAGAATAATAATATGATCCATCCAGATTTAAACTCACTTCCAAAAAAACTTAACAATTGCTCATTAAAAAATAATATCCCTAAAAATGGAACTAATAACATCGGAAATGTCATTACAAAATTCTGACTTAATACTTTCTGGAGTTTTTGGAGGCTTCCTTCGGAATAAATTTCGGAAATTTTTGGAGCCAAAAAGGCATTAAAAGCTGTAAAACCAAAAGATATTAAAGTTGATAATTTTAATGCAACGCTGTAAATGCCGGCGGATGTTTGATCCAAAAATAGGTCGATTAAAATAAAGTCAATCCACGCCATGGTTATAATAATAATGGACGTAAAAAAAAACTCTCTAGATCTTTTTAAAATTGAAATTAGCGAATCGTCTTTTGTAACAATAGAAGTATCTGTTTTGGGAAACTTATTAAAACTCTTAATGAGAACTAAAAATGAAAGTACTCCGTTAATTACTAAGCTTGAAAGGTAGACCAAAAGAAAGCTTTCAGGTTCGTCACTTAATATTAGTAATAAGAATAAAACAACAGTAATGAAATGTTTTGAAAATTGAATAAAGAAACTATACCATTCTGCCATTTTCATTCCCCTAAAAACAGCACTGTTTATATCTATAAAAACATTAACGATTACTCCACAAGCAACCATTAATACAATAGTTTTCGCAAAATAACAATAGAGTAGAATTCCTGCTATCACTAAAATTATAAAAACTGGAAAAATATAATTGTAAAGAATCTTTTTGTATAGCTTTTCTATTTCTAAATAATTCTTTTGTTTCATTAAAATAGAAATCTGTTTTACTAAAAAAAAATCCAATCCTAAATAAAAAAAAGTACTTAGTATCACAGTATAAGTCATAAATATTACAAAAACTCCGTTCCCCTCTGCTCCAAACTTTTTAGCTATTAAATATGACAATACATAGCTAGAAAGTGCTCCCAAAACCTTTATTCCAGTAGAAGCTAACCCTTTGCTCAAAATGTTATCTTTGCCTTTAAAAATATTTTTCAAATACTCGTTATCTTAATCTTGTTATTAATTATTTTAAGTGTATTATATTTAACGAAGCGTATAAATGTGACTAAAAACTATTCTTTAAATACTCCACAAAAGTCTAAAACAACTTTGTTTTCATCTAGTTGTAATGTTTTAAATTCTTTATGAGCTACCAAAAAAACTATAATATCTGCTTTTTGAACGGCCTCTTTGTGATTTGTTAGCTTAAATACTTTGTGCTCTGTTATATTGGGTTCAACAATGTAATACTCTTCGTTATTAGAATTTTGCAATACCTTTTGAGCAATATATTTGGCTGGCGATTCTCTAAGATCGTCGATGTTAGGTTTAAAAGCGAGCCCCATTAAGGCAATACTTGGCTTACGACCATGCTTTAATTGAAACTCTAATTTTGCAGTCTTAACTTTCTCGGCACACCAAAACGATTTGTAGTTATTAACTTCTCTAGCCGTCCCAATAATCTTAGACTCCATAGGGTAATCAGAAACAATAAAATAAGGATCTACTGCTATGCAGTGGCCTCCAACTCCACAACCCGGTTGTAGAATATTTACCCTGGGGTGCTTGTTTGCTAATTCAATAAGCTCCCAAACATTGATGTCGGCCTTATCACAGATAAGCGACAACTCATTCGCAAAAGCTATTTGAACATCTCTAGAAGAGTTTTCTACTAATTTACACATCTCTGCAGTGCGCGCATTGGTACTGTGCAAATTACCCTTTATAAACTGCCTGTAAAATGCGACTGCTTTCTCGGTCGATTTTTTATCAACGCCACCGATCACTCGGTCATTATGTACAAGCTCATGCATTACATTTCCTGGCAAGACTCTCTCTGGGCAATAAGCAATGTTTAATAACCCTTTTAGTTCGGGTCTCTCAGAGTAAATTAAATGCATCATCTTTTCCGTTGTCCCAACAGGTGAAGTTGATTCAATAATATATAAATCGTCTGTTTTTAGTAAAGGTAATACCGCTCGTGTAGCTGATTCTACAAATGAAATATCTGGCTCATTTTTATCCTTAAATGGCGTAGGTACAACTATTAAATAAGCATTGGCTTCAACAGGCGATATTCCGGCTTTTAGATACCCTTCTTTAACAGCGTTAGCAACCGCTGAATCTAACTCTGGCTCTATAATATGTATTTGGCCCTTATTTATGGTTTCTACCACTTTAGAGTTGATGTCAACTCCGTGGACATAGACTTTGTTGGATGCAATCAACGCTGCCGTTGGCAAGCCGATATATCCTAATCCAATCATGACAACTTCTGGTTTGTTCATTTGTTTGATATTATCTTTTAATCTCGTTTTTCTATGTTAATGTTTTACCTTCTAACTTTGCAATGAAATCTACAATACGCTCACAGGCTTTACCGTCCCCATAAGGATTGTGTAATTTACTCATTTTCTCAAAACGCTCTGTATTACTTAATAAATCGAGTGTTTCGTTTATAATAGCCTCCTTATTAGTCCCTACAAGTACAACTGTTCCAGCTTCAACCGCCTCTGGACGTTCTGTTGTGTCTCGCATTACAAGAACCGGTTTACCTAAGCTTGGAGCCTCTTCCTGAACGCCACCGCTGTCAGTTATTATGATTTTGGAGCGATTCATCATCCAAATAAAATCCTGATACGCCATTGGTTCTATCAGTAAAACGTTTTCAATGTGAGCCAAAATTCGATTTACTGGCTCTTGAACTTTAGGGTTCAAATGAACTGGGTACACGATAAAACGTTCCTTATTGTTTAACGCAATCGCTTTTAATGCTTCGCATATTCTTATAAAGCCGTCGCCATGGTTTTCTCTTCTATGACCAGTGACTAAAATAACCTCCTTATTGCTAAGTGTTTTTGATATCTTTTTAATATGGGTGCTTGGTTCCTGAATAACGCGTTCTACACTGTGTTGCAAGGCGTCAATTACTGTATTTCCTGTTACAAGAACCGTGTCTTCATTAATGTTTTCCTGGATTAAGTTTTGTTTCGAGGTCATGGTAGGTGCAAAATGGTAATCACAAATACGTCCAGTAATTTGTCTATTAATTTCCTCGGGGAAAGGAGACAATTTATTATGTGTTCTTAATCCCGCCTCTACGTGACATACTTTAGCACCACTATAAAACGAAGCAATGCTGCCTGCCATAGTAGTAGTTGTATCTCCATGAACAAAAACATAGTCTGGTTGAAACTTTTCTAAAACAGGCATCATCTCCGTAATTATGTTGGCGGTTAGAGTATACAGATTTTGATTTGGCCTCATTAAGTCTAAATCATAGTCAGCTGTGATCTCAAAAAAATCTAAAACCTGGTCCAGCATTTCTCTGTGTTGAGCTGTTACACATATTTTAACACTAAATATTTCTGGGTGCTTCTGAAAAGCCTTTATTAAGGGGGCCATTTTAATTGCTTCCGGCCGAGTTCCGAAGATGAAAAGGTTTTTAGTCATAGTATATGTTTCTTAAAACGGTAACTTTAACCGCTTTTTGTAGGCTTTCACTCCAAAACGGAGCTTGGGTTCTTAATGTGTTTTTAATTTTAGTCTTGTCTAGCACACTATAAGCAGGACGTTTTGCAGGGGTTGGATATGCAGCTGATTTAATTGGGTTTGTTTTTATTTTTAAATTAGAGGCTTCAAAAATAGTTTTTGCAAAATCATACCAACTGGTCACGCCTTCATTGCTATAGTGGTATAAACCAAAACCTGTGCTTTTTGAATTTATAATTGTTAAAATCACTTTTGCTAAATCTCCTCCATAGGTTGGTGTTCCTATTTGATCACTAACGACATTTATTTCATCGCGTGTTTCGGCAAGTCTTAACATCGTTTTCATAAAATTAGTACCATACTCGGAATATAACCAAGATGTTCTAATTATAAAATATTCTTTTACTGTTTTTTGTATTTCAACTTCTCCTTTGAGTTTGGAGGCTCCGTAGACACTTATTGGATTCGGAATATCCGCTTCATTATAAGGGGCTGTTTTTTGTCCATCAAACACAAAATCGGTGGAAATATGAATTAAAACCACATCAAATTCGCGGCAAACAATGGCTAAATTTTTTGCGCCTTGAGCATTGATTTCATAAGCTTTATCAACGTCTGTTTCCGCTTTGTCAACTGCCGTATAAGCCGCGCAGTTAATACAGTAATGAATTTTTGAGTTGGATTTAAAAAACGTATTTAATTGATTTAAATCACAAATGTCTAATTCTTGGTAATCTGTATAAATAAGCTTTAAATTTTTATACTGCTTTTCAAGATCCTTAATACAACTTGCTAACTGCCCGTTACTACCTGTTACCAATACATTCGTCATAGAATTATTGTTGAAAGTGTTGGTAATACTAAATCTTTATCTGAGACAATAAACTCATGCTGTGGAAATTTCCAATCAATTCCTAAAGAAGGATCGTCATACCGAAGCCCTTGTTCCGAAGCCTTGTTATAAAAATTATCACATTTATACGCGAAAACCGCAGTATCACTAAGCACTATAAACCCATGGGCAAATCCTCGTGGAATAAAAAGCTGAGTTTTATTTTTTTCTGACAATTCAATTGAAAAATGCTTAGAAAATGTAGGAGAGTCTTTTCTTATATCTACGACAACATCTAACACAGATCCTTTCACAACACGCACCAATTTAGCTTGAGCATACTCCCCTGCTTGAAAATGTAGTCCTCTTAAAACCCCTTTTGATGAAAACGATTCGTTATCTTGAACAAAATCAATGTTCTTACCAATCAATTCATTAAACCTGTTTTGATTGAAACTCTCAAAAAAATAGCCTCTATGATCTTCGAGTACCTTGGGTTCTATAATGAAGCACCCCTTGAGTTTTGTTTCTATTGCTGTCATTAATTTTTATTCAAAAGTTGCATTAAATTCTTACCATACCCGCTTTTTAACAAGGGCTCCACTAATCTTTTAAACTGTGCTTCGTCTATATATCCCATTTCAAAAGCAACACCTTCTATAGCCCCTACCTTTAATCCCTGACGTTGCTCAATAACCTCAACAAATTGTGATGCTTGCATAAGCGATTGAAATGTTCCTGTATCCAACCACGCAGTGCCTCGATCTAAAATACTGACACTTAATTTACCTTGTTTGAGGTATTCTTTGTTGATATCTGTGATTTCTAATTCCCCTCTATGACTTGGCTTGATGTTTTTTGCAATTTCAACAACTGTGTTGTCATAAAAATAAATTCCTGGAACTGCATAGTTTGACTTTGGGTGTTCTGGCTTTTCTTCGATAGAAATTGCTTTGCCTTCTTGATTAAACTCTACAACTCCATAACGCTCTGGATCATTAACCCTGTAGGCATAAATAATTCCGCCATCAGGATTGTTGTTGGTTTGCAAAAGTTTTTCCAAACCCGTCCCATAAAAAATATTGTCTCCCAAAATCAGAGCCACCTTATCACTTCCAATAAATTTTTCGCCTATTATAAAGGCCTCAGCCAAACCATTTGGCTGATCTTGAACTGCATATTCAAAAGAACATCCATACTTTTTACCATCCCCTAAAAGAGTTTTAAAAAGTGGTAAGTCTTTCGGGGTTGAAATAATTAATACTTCATTGATTCCTGCGTACATTAACGTTGACAACGGGTAGTATATCATCGGTTTATCATAAACAGGCATCAACTGCTTACTTATGGAGAGCGTTAAAGGGTGTAGTCGTGTACCAGACCCACCTGCAAGAATAATTCCTTTCATTTAAGCTTATTTATATTGTTTATCATAATAGGACTGATATGCTCCTGTAGTCACATTATTTAGCCAAACGTCACTATTTAAATACCAATCAATGGTAATCGCTAATCCTTCTTCAAAAGTAACGGATGGCTCCCAACCTAATTCATTTTTTATTTTTGAGGCATCTATTGCATACCGCAAGTCATGACCTGGACGGTTTGTTACAAAAGTAATTAGCTTTTCTGAGTCACCTAAAGGACGACCAAGTTTTACATCCATTTGTTGGCACAAAACTCTTACTAAATCTATGTTTTTCCATTCATTAAATCCACCAATATTGTAGGTCTCTTTATGTTTTCCTTTATGAAACACCAAATCAATCGCTGCTGCGTGGTCTTTAACGTACAGCCAGTCTCTGGTATAATTGCCATTTCCATATACTGGAAGGGCTTTTCTGTTTATAATGTTATTAATAAACAACGGAATTAATTTTTCTGGAAATTGATTTTGACCATAATTGTTTGAACAATTTGTAATTACATACGGTATGTTGTAGGTTTCTCCATAGGACCTAACAATATGATCCGAACTTGCTTTTGAAGCGGAGTAGGGCGAGTTTGGGTCGTAAGGCGTGGTTTCTGTAAATAACCCTACTTCTCCCAACGAGCCATACACTTCGTCAGTACTTACATGATAAAACAATTTATCTTTAAAATCATTTTTCCATGTATTTTTGAAAGCATTTAAGAGGATCGTTGTTCCAAAAATATTCGTTTTAATAAACGCCAAAGGGTCTTTTATCGATCGATCAACATGGGACTCAGCTGCTAAATGGATAACACGCTCAAACTTATGTACTTTAAACAGGTTATTAATGAAGTTCTCATCGGTAATATCGCCTTTAACGAATGTATAGTTGGGGTGGGTTTGAATCGCTTTTAAATTCTCTAGATTGCCCGCATAAGTAAGTGCGTCCAAATTAAAAAATTGATGTTGTGGGTACTTTTCAACAAATAGGTTTAGGACATGCGAGCCAATAAAACCTGCGCCGCCTGTAATTAAAATAGTCATACAGTGGTCTCGTATTTTTTTATAAACTTTAAAAATTCTAATCCAAATAAAACGCCAATTGTTAGCAGAAATGCTACCACTCCAAAAAATAAGGCGGTGCTCAATTCTAATCCTAAAAGTTTTATTGTAGTGCTCGCAAACCCAGAATCTTGTTTGTTTGAAATCATTTCAATAATGTACTCCTTATCTAAAAGTTCTCTTTCTATTTCCACTAATTGAGCTCTCAGTTGTAAATCACTTTGGTATAACTCAAATTCTTTGGTTTTTTCAATTTCACTAGAGCCTTCAAAAGTAATTCCAATCTCAGAAGCCTTGGCTGCTTGGTCCGAATCTAAACCCTGTTCCAAAACTTTCTTATAAGTTTCTTGTAAAGATTCTGACTCCTGCAAAGCAACCTCTAAAGCATTCTTTGCTTGAGTGAGTTCTACAACATCTTTACGTTGTTCATTCAGGAAAAAGGAATTTGAATTAATCGATTTAACGATGTTTTCAAAAACAGATTTAAAACTATTTCGTTCTGAAGACTCAATTCTAATTTGTTGATATTTGTGAGTATAGTCTTCGTTATTGGCTAAGAAATCTTCATATTCAATTTTGGATGCTGCTAAGGAATCTAATTGCTTGAGGTAATCATTAAATGCTACGAGTTTGTTGTTTTCACTCACTACTGGTTCCACGTTAAATTTTAAAATGGATTTTGTTTTCTCAATATCTAATTCTAAAACGGTCCCAAGTGTTTCATAATCTTGTTGTCTTAATAAATCGTTATAATACCCAACTGAGTTGTAAAGATTTTCTCCTGTTGGATAATTTTGCACCACTGTCACAGAGGACTCGTATTTAGGGGTTGCTGTTTTTTGATTAAAAGCCCCTATTACAAGTCCCAAAATCGTTGCTGAGACAAGAATAATAACTCGTTCCTTTAGAAGTAAAACCAACCATACAAATGCTAAAAAAATGTTTTTAAAAATAGAACCTATAAAATTAAAGAAACGATCAAAAATATTTCCGATTAGCTTAAAAAGTTGTCCTAAATCAACTTCTTCAGAATTGTTGGGGGTATTAGAATTAGTGCTCATAATGTAGTATTGAATATCTGGTTTAAAATTTGTTTTGTGATTAAATACGTTGGTTTTACTCCGCTTGAACCAAGCCCTCCAGATGCTAAAGTGCTACCCGTTTCGAGGGGATTATCACTCGCATAATAAGCATATCGAACCTTTACATTAGGGTTGATGCTGTGTCGAACCTTCGAAGCTGCTTGGATTGCTTTTTGATAATGAGCGCCTTCCATCTCTAGCCCAATAACATTCCAAGTAGAATCATGGAAAAACTTTAAAAGGTCTTTGTTTTGAAGCGAAGTACCCAATACGGTTACCATTGTACCTTCAAAAGCTTTTAAGTCTTTCGTGTCAAAGTCTTTAAGTGTTAACTCATTTTTAAAAGGATAATTATCGGCTGTTCCTTCAAAAATATGTGCAGATGGAATCATAACATCTCCTTTGGTACCTTCTAAAATACCTGCTTTTCCCATTACCGAAATAGAATCAACGTTAAGGTGAATATTTTTTTCTGTTGTTTTAAACGGTTTTAATAATTCATCAATCGTCTCATAAGCTTGTTCTCCGAAAGCATAGTCCATAACAATAATTACAGGCGCTTCTTTTGTGGATTCAAACTTAAATTCTGTATAAGAAAAATCAATCTTAGAGGCGTCAAAAATTTGAACATCTATATTCGTTCCAGACTTATCTTCTATAACAATCATCCCCTCTTGCAACGCAAGCTGTTTAGTTTTATTGCGAAGTGCTTTATTTTCTTCTTTACTCAACTGTCCATAAACCGTGAAAATATCCTGCTTAGCGCACAAATCTTTAAGTGCTTTAGGTGCATGAATCGTGTTCATTACACTGTGTAAATTTGCAGAGATTATATGAATTGGACGATTGATTAATTGATGTTTTTGAAGGGTCTCTTTTATAGTGTTTGCCCAAGACTCTCCGTGAATATGATGTCCCAACCGCTCTCTTAAAACAGGAGTAAAACTGATTGTTCGTTTTGAATTATTTATAATTTCTTCAATTGCTCGCTTTCCTAACCAATAAATCAAATGCAAAAAATGATCCGGTTGTTTTGGTGTTGAAAACTGTTCATAAACCTCTAAAATTTCTTCAAAGGTTCTTCCTAAAATATTACCTGTATGGGTAATTGCAAGCTCCCGCTCTTTTTGAGTTAGCTTTTTCTTAGAAAGCACTGCAGATTCTAACTTTACCCAATCCCTTGTGGTGGAACCTTTATCGTCTATAACTACACGTTTTGCAATTTTATGAGACTCAATAAACATAAATGTTAGATGCGTCAAAATATCATAAATTTCCGAACGACCCCTAGTAATTTCGATATTCATTTGCTCAAAATCAATTCGGTAACAATTTCGGCGCCTTTTAGACGGCACAATTACCTCAAAATGAGAGTTGCCAAAACCTTCTGCACTCGTTAGGTTTATCAAAATACATTCTTCAATCCCAACAGGCAGTCGGTCAACCACATAAAGCAGACCCTCCAACTCGGATTTATAACCGCCAATAGAGCCATAAATTTCGGGGCGTAATTGAAGTAATGCTTGGCGCAAGGTTTCTCCAGAAACACCCATTGGTTTATAAAACCCTCGGTTAAATAAATGACGCATAGTTAAGTACATTCGCTCGATGGCGTGTGAACTTTCTTGGGCACGGGTACGGCTTATATTTTTAATTTGAGATTTTTGCATCTGTACTACAAATATACATTATTTAACCTGAACATTTTCAGTCAAAACATCTGCTATTTTTCGGTCGTTCGATAATCGAGGTATTTTGTTTTGACCGCCCAACTTCCCAATGGTTTTCATGTAATTTTGAAAGCCCCCTTTTTGAACAGTTGTAATTTTAAGGGGTTGTAACACTTTTCCTTGTATCAAATCAAAATAGTAACTGTTTTGAAGCTGCATCTCAGCATCAATTTGGGTTGCAAAACCCTCAATATCTGATGGTGTTTTTTCAAATTCAATGAACCATTCGTGGTATGGCAACCCTTCTAAAGGCTCAATTTGAGGCGCTACCGTAAATTCACTTACACTTACCTCTGTTGTTTTTAAAGCACTTAAAAGCGCATGTTCAACTTCTTTTGCTATAACATGCTCACCAAATGCAGAAATAAAGTGTTTAATGCGTCCGCTAACAATTACTCTAAATGGTGCTAATGAAGTAAATTGTACCGTATCTCCAATATTATAAGCCCAAAGGCCTGCATTGGTTGAAATAATAATAACATAATTTACGCCGATTTTAACGTCTTTTAAAGTCAATCGGGTAGGAGAAGCATCAAAAAAAGTGTCTGCGACTATAAATTCATAGAACATTCCCGAATCTAATTGAAGTAGCATTCCGGGTTTATTTTGTCGGTCTTGGAACGCAAAAAACCCTTCGCTAGCTGGATAAAGCTCTACGCTATCTATTTTTCTCCCTATTAAACTCTCAAATTTGGAGCGATATGGTTCATAGTTTACACCACCAAAAATAAAAAGGTTAAAATTTTTAAAGATCTCTCCAACCTTTTGCCCTGTTTCTTCAATGAGTTTTTCAAAATACATTTGAACCCAAGATGGAATACCTGCAATTACAGACATATCTTCGTTCAAAGTCTCCTGAACAATAGTATTAACTTTGGTTTCCCAATCTTCTATACAATTTGTTTTCCATGTTGGAAGTCGGTTTTTTTGAAGGTATTTAGGGACATAATGTGCCACAATCCCTGAAAGGCGGCCAAGTTGGATGCCGTTTTTAGTTTCGAGAACAGGGCTCCCTTGTAAGAAAATCATTTTTCGATTTACAATTTTGGTATTTCCTGTTTGGTAAATATACAGTAAAATAGCATTTTTTGCTGCTTCAATGTGGCTAGGCATACTTTCTTTTGTAATCGGAATGTACTTTGCTCCTGAGGTCGTTCCTGATGTTTTTGCAAAATACAGCGGTCTGCCTTTCCATAAAACGTCTTCTTCGCCTCCAACTACTTTTTCAATGTAAGGTTTCAAAGCCTCATAGTCTCGTACAGGGACTTGTTTTACAAAGTCTTCATACGTAGATATAGATTTGAAATTATGATCCCTGCCAAATTGAGTTGAGGAGGCATCAGAAATCAAAGACTGGAAAACTCGCTCTTGTGTTTCAATAGGGTTTGAGGCCCATCTATTAATTTTGTTATAAGTTCTAGCCGCATACAGTTTTGCGGCAAACGATTTAATTAATGACATTCTAAATTGTTTTAAAAATCAATAAAGTTAGACGGATTTAAAGGAGTTCCATTGTTCCAGAGTTCAAAATGTAAATGTGGTCCTGTGCTCAACTCTCCAGAAGATCCAGAAATGGCGATGACTTCTCGAGCTTTCACAAATTCGCCCTGAGATTTTGTAAGAGATGAATTGTGTTTATACACAGAAATCAATTCGTCACCATGATCTATAATAATCACATAACTGGCATCTGACGTCCAAGAAGCAAACAAAACGCGTCCGTCTGCGGTGGCTTTTACCGGTGTGTTTTCCGGAACGACAATATCAACCGCATAATGCTTTTCTTTTGTGTTAAAACCGGCGCTTATAGAACCATTAACGGGTGGAAAAAACACAAAGTCTGTGGCCGCAGTAGCGGTTTCGAATAAATTATATTTGTCCTCATTAGTCACCTTGGCTCTCAAAATAGAATCCGCTTTCGACGGATTTAAGTCTAAAACGTCTGTATCTGCTTGAGCAGCTTTAAAAATAGAATCTTTATTTATAACAACAGCACTAACCTCCCCACGCAATACGCGTTTAACGGAGCTAATGTAAGCGTCATTCATCGTAATGACTTTTAGTAGAGAATCGGTTTTAGAGTCCAATTCCAAGGCTTGCTTTTGAAGTGCTGTTGAAGAATAGCCAGGAATGTATTCGCGAACAGGTGTAAATGCAATAAAAACCGTAGTGATTGCTACCAATAAAATAGCACTTAAAGACCCTAAAACAAATACATTTAGACGAGTGAGCTTGAATGCCAATCGTTCTTCAAAAGTGTCTTCATTTAATACCACTAAACGGTATTTATGAAGCAGCTTTTTTTGGAGTTTTTTTTTATTTGTGTTTTTTCTACTCATTACTAACAACAAAATTAATTAAAAATTAAGCGATTCGAGTCTTTATAACGGACTAAAGTTTGAAATAACGCGTTATTTAAAGGATAATTATTAACTTTGTAATATAAAATTTATATCATCATGAGCACATATATGTTACCCTTAGCTATCGGAGCTCCACAAATTATTTTAATTGTGGTTGTCGTTCTTTTGTTGTTTGGAGGCAAAAAAATCCCTGAACTTATGAAAGGTTTGGGAGGTGGAATTAAAGAGTTTAAAAAAGCCAGCCAAGACGAAACAAAAGAAAATAAAAATTCCGAAGACAAAAAAGACTAAATTAATCCTAGCATAAGCTGGGATTTATTGTTTTATAACGATCGATTGTATGATTGCTTCTAGCTCAAAGATGTAGTCTCGTTTTCCAACGGAGGGCGCAAATACAAAACCTTCTACAATCAAATACCGATTATTTTCCTTGTCCTCTATCCAGTAATTTATAAAAGGTCCGGACATAAAAGCATCTTTCACTTGCCAAATACTTTTTGTTTCAAAGCTCGGTAAACCAGACACTTTGGTTTCCCCAAAAAAGGGAGTGTATGCGTTTTCAGTAGTCATATAGGTCCCATCTACCGGTCCCTGGATGTATTGTTTTCCAATAGAATCCCGCACTGTAATCATTCGTTTTGCAAGTGCTTCTTTGGTAAGTATGTCATCATAAGGAAGTGTATATAGCAACAAATTTACTGTCCCTGTTTTAATATCTCTTCGGATCCACGCAAAATTATCCGTTTGGTTGGCGATACGATAAAGAGACGAAAACTTAATATCAATCCCAAACTTCTTGTTAATAGCTGTTGAATTAAACAACGTCTTTTTGGTTCGGCGTTGCTTTTCTTGTAGTTCTAAAAGTTTAAAAGCCTTAACAATCTTTTCTTGGTATGTTATAAGCTGTTCGCTAATTTCCTGATTTGTCATTCCACTTACCGTAACCATCATTTGAGGGGACGCATAGGGGGCCTTATAAAATTTTGTGGCAGCTGCCACCCCTTTTTTTACCATTAAAATTAGACGAGAGTTTTTTACAAACCCAGTAAAAACTGAGGGTGGAATTTGTCGTAATGTAAATTGGGGTTCGTCTTGAGGTAAACCGTATAAAGGCGCTCCTAATGTAGACCGGATCGTCTCGCCAAGCAATGATTCCCACAAATCATTATCTATTACCACAGATAGATCATTAATATTTCCTGAGGATTGTGGCTTGTAAACTTTTTTAGAGTTAGAATCCTCACAGGCAAATAAAAGGAACACTAAACATAATGCTTTTATATAACGTTTCATCAGTATGGGTTTTAATTTGAAATAATCAAGGTCATTCCTGGTTTTAAGATGTTGTCCCAAATATCATTCCATTCTTTAAGATTCTGTACAGAAACTCCTGTCAATCTATTTGAAATACTCCATAGAGAGTCGCCAGGCTTCACTAAATACGTGGATTTGCTAGAATTTTTTTGAATTTTTGGGGTGTCCGATTTTAAATTATTCAAAGAATATGCTGTGGGGTTTCGAGAATATATTGTTAGCCGTTGCCCTATTTTTATATCATTTGTTCGTAGTCCGTTCCATTTTTTAATTTGACTTACTCTGACTCTAAATTTTCGTGCAATCTTCCCTAGATAGTCTCCCGATTTAACTTTATATCTTATTTTAGAGTCAATTTCAAAAAACTGAGGTAATGGTTTTTCTCTCGCCTCAAATTCCGCTTTAGCAATCGCATAAATTTGTGTTTCGTTTTGAATAAAACCTCCTACTTTTTCAATTGGAAGTCTAAGTGCATACGTTTTATTGTCTAAAACAGGAATTATGTCTAGCTTATAAGAAGGGTTTAACTGTTGTAGTATTTCTATTTTGGTGTCTGTAAGCTCTGCAACCTGATCCAAAGAAATCATTTGTTTGACCTGAATGGTGTCGGTTGCTTTGATTTGAAGTCGAGTTTTATCTGGTTGGAGTCCGTGCGCTTCGGCGTATTCAAAAAGATATAGTGTTGCTAAAAAAGCGGGAAGATACCCTGCGGTTTCGCTTGGAAGAAACGGTCGGATGTTCCAATAATTTTGATGCCCTCCAGAGCGTCGTATTGCTTTTGTAACATTTCCTGGTCCAGAATTAAAGGCTGCTAAAGCAAGATCCCAGTCGCCAAATATTTTATACAGCGATGTTAAGTATTTGGCAGCAGCATTAGTTGAGCGTAGAGGGTCAAAACGTTCATCGACATAGCTGCTTACTTCAAGTCCATATTGTTTGCCTGTAGTAAACATAAACTGCCAAAGACCTGTTGCACCTACACGGGATTTTGCTCGGGGTTTTAAAGCCGATTCAACAACAGCTAAATATTTAATTTCTAATGGAAGGTTGTGTTTGTCCAGAACCTCTTCAAACATTGGAAAATAGTATTGACTACGATTTATTAACGTTTCTGTAGAGCGTTTTCGGGTCTTTAAGTAACGTTTTATAACGCTTTCTAAAGCAGGATTATATGCTATATTAAAGGGGGTTTTAGCATCGAGGATAGCTAGCCTTTTTTTGAGTGTATCAGTTGGTAGTTCTGGATAATAAATACGTTCATATGACAGGCTGGGAGCCGCAGTTGTAAGCGTATCATACTCCGAACTTTTGTAGACTTCATTATACCAGCGGGCTTCAATATTTTCTATACTTTTAACGTTCAAAGTAACTGAGTCTGCTTGTGTTTGAGAATGGACCACCGCCAAACTATCAATACTTTGACTGTGTAAAAGGCCACTGCATAACAGTCCAAAACATAAAAAGGCGCTAATTTTCATCCTAGAAAAATGTCTGTTTTTATTAATCCCATTTGCACAACTCAGCTTATTCCGAGATGGCCGCAATACCCGGAAGGGTTTTTCCTTCTAAACTTTCAAGCATTGCACCTCCACCAGTACTAACATAGCTCACTTTGTTCTCAAAACCAAACTGCTTAACGGCTGCTACAGAGTCGCCACCACCCACAAGTGAAAACGCTCCGTTTTTAGTGGCTTCCGCAATAGAATCGCCTAGCGCTTTTGTTCCGCTTGAAAACGTTTCCATCTCAAAAACTCCTAATGGCCCGTTCCATAAAATAGTTTTACATTTTTGAACAACGTCGTGAAATATCGCTTTTGATTTTGGCCCACAATCTAAACCCTGCCAGTTTTCGGGAATGGTTCGGACATCTACAACTTGAGTGTTAGCAGCATTATTAAAATCATCGGCTGCCAACACATCTACTGGGATATGGATTTGAACATTTTTTGGTTTTGCTTTTTCGAGAATTTCAAGAGCCAAGTCCATTTTATCATCCTCACAAATAGAGTCCCCAACATGACCGCCTAATGCTTTTACAAATGTAAACGTCATTCCTCCTCCTATAATCAAATGATCTACTTTATCTAAAATATTATCTATAATTGTGATTTTTGAAGACACTTTAGCACCTCCCAAGATTGCTAAAACAGGCTTTTCTCCGGTTTGCATTACTTTGTCGATACTTTCAATTTCTTGAGCAAGCAAGCTTCCAAAACATTTATTTTCTGGAAAAAACTGAGCAATAATGGTTGTTGAAGCATGTGCTCTATGTGCCGTTCCAAAAGCGTCATTTATATAAAAGTCAGCTAACTTAGAGAGTGCTTCTGCAAAACCAAGGTCTCCTTTTGTTTCTTCTGGATGATACCTTAAATTTTCTAATAAAAGGACCTGTCCAGGTTTAAGGTTGTCTGCAGCGTTCTGAGCGTCTTTTCCTATACAATTGCTGGAAAACAAAACTTGAACTCCTAAAACCGCTTCAAGTTCACTTACAATATGACGCAATGAAAACTCAGGATCTTCTGCCTTTGGCCGACCCAAATGAGACATCAAAATACAACTCCCTCCATCTTCCAAAACCTTTAAGATTGTGGGTTTTGCTGAAACAATTCTTGTGGTATCGGTGACTTCGAATTGCGCATTTAAAGGGACGTTAAAATCTACCCGGATTAGTGCTTTGGTGTTTTTAAAATTTACATTCTGTATTGTTTTCATTTCTTCGAGATGGTTGAATTAATTTATAAAAAATCAAAGGTAAGTAATTCTTTTAGCCTAAGAAAAATCCGTTTAGGAAAGTTGAGGTAATACTTCAAAAAAAATATTCATTAATGGGGCATTATTTTGGCGGGTATGAAGAATTGGATTTAGTGAGGAGATTCAATATAATCTGCTATCTTTGTTTTATGACTTTTGAGGATATTATAGGCCAATCTTTTTTAAAAACACACTTAACGCAGAGTATAAATTCTGGGCGTATTCCACACGCACAACTTTATGTTGGAAAACGCGGGGTAGGTGCACTGCCAATGGCGATTGCCTATGCGGATTATTTAATGAAACAACAAGATGAAGGAGTTGGGGCGATGAATCCACTTACACACCCTAATATCCATTTTGTGTATCCTGTCACTACAAGCACTAAAGTTAAATCAAAACCAATATCCTCCAACTATCTTACAGAATGGCGTTCTTTTATAGAAACGAATCCATATGGATCTATTAACGACTGGTATGATTTAGTTGATGTAGGTAATAAGCAAGGAAATATTGGTGTTGAGGAAGCAAATGATATTGTGTCAAAAATATCTCTCAAAGCATTTAATGGTGGGTATAAAGTGCTAATTGTTTGGATGGCAGAAAAAATGAATTCCATGTGTGCTAATAAGCTCCTCAAACTTATTGAAGAGCCTGATGATAAAACAGTAATTATACTGGTAACAGAAGACGAGGAGCGGCTGATTAACACTATTCGATCGCGCTGTCAAATCGTGTCATTGCACCCACTTTCAGAAAAGACGCTAAAAAACACGTTGATCAAAACCCATAATATTGAAGACGGTTTAGCACAAAATATTGCACACCAATCGGAGGGAAGTTATAGTAGAGCGCTAGAGTTATTACAGCAAGAGCCTGAAGACATTCAGTTTGAAGCTTGGTTTATCGCCTGGGTACGAACAGCGTTTCAAGCCAAAAAAAATAAGCAGTCCATAAACAGCTTAATGGCATGGAGTGCCGAAATATCTAAAGCAGGACGGGAGATTCAAAAACAATTTTTAGACTATAGTTTGCAAGTTTTCAGGCAAGCAATGCTTTATAATTACGGAGCTAAAAGCTTGGTTTTTAAGAAGTTAAATGACCCATCTTTTAAGTTTGAAAACTTTGCGCCATTTATAGATGCTTCCAACATTTCTGAGATATCTAAAGAGATTGAATTGGCAAGTTACCACATTGAGCGTAATGCAAACCCTAAAGTTGTTCTGACGGATTTATCCATCAAGCTTACGCGATTACTACACCTTAAAAAAGCTTAGTTTTTACCGCTATAACTTTCGTTTAAAGCCTCTAAAATTTCTTGTGTTAAGTCTGAAGCCTCGTGCCCATACAAAACACTTCCTGCTTCATTACTACCTAAAATGTAATTATAGCTGTTTGATTTTCCGTAGGACTGAACAAACGCCTTGACTCTTTTGATGATGGAATCATTTAATGATTGACTTTCTTGGGCAATTTGCTGTTGCTCAAACTGAACGCGCTGAGACAACAATTGTTCCTTTTGCTGAAGTTCTTGTGAAAGTTTCTGAATCGCGGTTTGAGACAGTTGTCTTGCTTTCAGTTCCGCTTCTTTAATTTCCAATTCAAATGCAGATCGCAAACTATCTGTACGAACTTTAAAGGCTTCAATTTTTATGCTTAGATTCGCTTCAACATCCTTGCGTTCTTGATATTCATTAATGAGTATGCCATTATCAACAAAACCAATTTTTTGTTGTTGACAGGCGTTAAGACTTAGTATTGTTAAAAATAAAATCGCTAATTTTTTCATGACAGTTTGATTTGATTTGTTTGTGATTGCAAAAGTAAAAAAACTAATTACAAAATTATGAAAATAATGGGCGGAGTTGCGCTATAAGAAAAAACTATTAAATTAGTTGTGTGTAATTGTAAAAAACTATTCTTTTTGGGGTGTTTAAACGGGGTTCTCATTTCAAAACACTAAAACTCAATAGGTCATACTGGTTTTGATAAGAAAGTCTCTTAAAAGGCTTAAAAAAGGCTAATTCTTGTTTTTGAGGACATAAATAAGTGATGAATACTCCCCAGACTTTAAAGCCTTTAAATTTGAGATGAATCCGACCCACAAACTATTTAAAATTCTATAGGACCTCGATTTTAGTTTGTTGGAAAGTAAACTAACATAATAAGCGTCCATGACTAAGGGGTGTGTGGATTCTAATTTCATTTGAACCTTTGAAAAAAGCATTGAAATTGACTGTTGAGAAAAATGCCATAAATGCCTTGGAACGTCATAAGCTGCCCAAAACCCTTTATAGTAATTGGCATCATAGCTTTTAAAGTTTGGTACCGCCACCACAACACATCCATTTGGGTTCAAAAGTTTTTGAACAGTTTTTATATCGTCTTCTAAATCTGGAAGGTGTTCCAAAACGTGCCAAAGCGTAATAACGTCAAATGATTGGTCTTGGAAAGCCTGCAATGCATCGGAATCAAAAACAGTATTAGGATCCATTGAATTTGCTAGGTTTCGCGCAGACGTATTGGGCTCAATACCCGTAACAGACCAGCCTCTTTTTTTTGCAGCTCTTAAAAAAAACCCCGTGCCAGCTCCAATGTCTAATAATGTTCCTTGGTTGGGTTGATGGCGTTTTAAAAGCCTCAACTTTCTACGTACAGAAATAAATCTAACCGCATGATACAATAGATCCAAAAGAGATTTTCGCTGGTTGCTATGGGAAATATAATTTGTCTTAGGGTAGTAGTTTGGAAGCTTAGATTTTATTGGCTTGGGGTGTGTATATAACAATTCTCTGGATGCATCATAAAGAAGTTCAAAAGGCTCTCCGCTGACCGAATAGTCTTTAAGTTTAAGAAATTGTTTATGTGCTCTCATAGGTAAAGTTCCACGTGGAACAATTAAGTTAATTAACGTCCCATATAAACCAAAAGTACAGAGATATCATTAGGCGAAACTCCGCTAATTCGTGAAGCTTGTGCAACGGTCGTAGGCTGAACGTTTTTAAGTTTTTCACGGGCCTCATAACTCATCGATTTAATTTGGGAGTAATCAAATCCACTAGGAATTTTCACATATTCTAGTCTCGTGAGTTTATCGGCGTTGTTTTTTTCTTTAGCGATATACCCGGAATATTTAACCTGTATTTCAGCCTGCTCAATCACCTCATTGTCTAAGTCATTTGATTGAATATACGCCTCAACAGCTTCAAACTTTCGAACATCCGCAATGCTAATATTAGGCCTTGAAAAGATCTTAAATATTTTGTCTGACTGACGGACTGGTTGAGAGTTTTTACGCTCTAAAACAGGGTTTGCCTCTTCTGGTTTGACGCTTTGAGTTCTAAAAAAACTAACAAAAGCTTCTGCCTTTGACAATTTTTCCTCCATGCGTCTCATGCGCTTTTCACTTGCAATACCAAGGTCATAACCTTTTGGCGTTAATCTAATATCGGCATTATCTTGACGTAAAAGCGTTCGGTACTCAGCTCGTGAAGTAAACATTCGATAAGGCTCTTCTGTGCCTTTTGTAATCAAATCGTCTATTAAAACTCCTATATAAGCCTCATTGCGCTTAAGCACAAAAGGGTCCTTTTCTTGAATTTGTAAACTGGCATTTATTCCGGCCATCAAACCTTGCGAAGCAGCTTCCTCATAGCCTGTTGTGCCATTAATTTGTCCCGCAAAATAAAGCCCCTTTACTAACTTGGTTTCTAAAGAGTGTGTCAATTGCGTAGGAGGGAAGTAGTCGTATTCAATGGCATATCCTGGCCTAAAAAACTTAACGTTTTCGAACCCTTTTACAGCTCTTAACGCTTTAAATTGAACATCCTCAGGCAAGGATGTTGAAAACCCATTAATGTAATATTCTACAGTATTCCAACCTTCAGGTTCTACAAAAATTTGATGACGATCTTTATCAGCAAAACGGTTAATTTTATCTTCAATAGACGGGCAATATCTAGGTCCCAGGCTTTGAATTCGTCCGTTGAACATAGGGGAACGATCAAAACCTTCTCTTAATAAGTTGTGTACTTCTAAGTTTGTGTGGGACATATGGCAAGAACGTTGATTTACAAGAGGCTTGGTAAGGTCTGAATATGAAAACCTTTCGGGTAGTTCATCGCCGGGTTGTTCAATCATCTTGGAAAAATCCAGTGATCGTCCGTCGACACGCGGGGGTGTGCCAGTCTTCATTCGACCAGAGTCAAAACCTAAATCAATGAGTTGTTCTGTAATGCCCGTAGCAGCTTTTTCACCAGCTCGTCCACCTCCAAAATTTTTATCTCCAATATGGATTAAACCATTTAAAAATGTTCCGTTGGTGAGAACAACTGTTTTAGCTCGGATCACTAAACCTAAAGATGTTTTTACGCCTTTTACTTCATCGCCTTCAACAACAAGACCTGTAACCATTTCTTGATAAAAGTCTAAGTTTTTTGTTTGCTCTAACAACAGCCTCCAGTCTTCTGCAAAACGCATGCGATCACTCTGAACGCGAGGGCTCCACATGGCAGGTCCCTTGGACTTATTCAGCATTTTAAACTGAATCGCAGAAGTGTCGCTTACAATTCCACTATAGCCTCCAAGCGCATCAATTTCTCGGACGATCTGTCCTTTGGCAATACCGCCCATTGCTGGGTTGCAAGACATTTGCGCTATATTTTGGAGATTCATTGTAACCAACAGCGTTGAGCTCCCCATATTAGCTGCTGCTGCTGCGGCTTCACTTCCGGCGTGTCCTCCACCAACTACTACGACGTCGTAAACTTTTTCAAACATTGATTAAATGTATTATGTTCCACGTGGAACAACTCTTTTGGAGCTGCAAATATAAGACTTTATAAAATTAATCAGGCCGTTGTTGAAGGTAGAGCTCTTCTTTTGATCGCATGGTGGTGGCTTCGGTTTTAGACCTGTCCTTATAACCACAGTAGTGTAAAACCCCATGTGCCATAACTCTTGCAAGCTCGGCATCAAAGCTTTGGTTAAATTCCTTGGCATTTTCTCGCACACGTTCGATAGAAATAAAGATTTCACCGTTAATTTCTTTGCCTACAGAATAGTCGAAACTGATCACATCAGTTAAAGTGTCATGGTTTAGAAACTCAACGTTTAGTTTATGTAAAAAATCGTCATCACAAAACACAACTGAAACCTCGCCTTCTGTGTAATGTTCTTGAGACATAATAGAACCAAGCCAAGCAACTACAGCTGCTGAATTGGTGAGCTCAAAAGAGGTTTCTGAGTGAAAACTAATCATTTTTTATTTTAAAGTATTCTTGAACTTTTTGCTTAAATTCTTGACGCAAAGGTAAGCTTTGTCGGTTCAATATCTCAAGAGTGTTGAAATATTTTTTGATGGTCTCCGCGCTAGGGGAAGGCGGTTGAAAACGCTGGGCTTTGCTGGTATTGGACTCCCGCTTAGTATCTTCACCCTGCTGTTTTTGGGCTTTCTCCAACTTTAAAAGTTGATGCTTAAGGTTTTGCATTTTTTTCATGGAGCTTTCTGTAAGTCCTTGATTTATAAGGTTTTGTTCTATGTTTTCCATAGAATCTAAGAGCTTTTGACCGTTAGCTCCAATGCCTTTTTTGTTTATCCAGTCTTGTAGAGCATTGCGCAACTCTTGTTGTTGTTTGAAGATCTCGAACAGCTCGCCAATATTTTCTTCAGAGTTTTCACCTTCCCCGCTTTGCTTGCGGTGTTGACCTTGCGTTTGGGTTTTTCCGCCTTGACCTTCATTTCCTTGTGTTCCTTCGGAGCGCTGTCCCTCACTAGTAGGTTTGCGCTGTCCTTTTTCAGATCCCTGTTGTTCACCTTCGGGATTTTCACCCTTATTGAGTTGTTTCTCCATTTCCTTGTTGAGTTCTTCTTGACTCATTATGATGTCTGGAAGTTGCATTTCTCCCTCACCTTGTCCTGGTGTCATTTGCATTTGCATCTCCATGTTTTCTAAGGTATTGCTTAGCATATCGGCTAGCGTATTGGTCGCTGTAACGGCAAATTGTTGTGCACTCACAGCTTCAGGGATACTGCTCTCAGAAAGCAGGTCAATACTTTTGTCAATATTAAAAAACACTTCTGTAATTTCAGAGTTGATAGACTCAGATATCATTGGTTGGCGCAACGACAGGGCAAATAGACTGTCTTCAACGTGCTCAAAATGTTGGCGTAAATTGCCCTGCTTTACAAGTCGCTTTGCATGACCACTGGGGTTTGCAGTGGATTCCTTAAAACGCTTCATAAGCGCTTCTTGATCAAAAGAAAACAGCAATAGATTGTCTAAAATTTGTCGGAGGACATCAATGTCTTCACTCATCTGCTGACCGCCACCACTACGCATTTGCTGTGCCATTTGTTGGCTCATTTGCTGCATTTTTTGACCCGCTTTCTTTTGACTTTTTTGGGCGTTTGCTTGTTTATTTTTTTGGTCTTGCGAATCTGTTGACTTTTCTTTCTCACCTAATTCGTTACTGGCGTTTTCTTGGTCTTGTTCGATTGATTGTTCCAAATTGGGATCGTCAGGCAACTCCAGGGGTTTTGATAGAGCATCATTGTCTTTTCTTAGGTCGTCTAGTTGTTCGGTGAGTTTTTTAAATTCATCGCTTATCTTGTCTTGGCTTTCTTTGGTGTTTTTCTCGTCTGATTCTTCAGCTAACTGTAATTGTTCTTTTGATAAGTCTTGCAAGTTTTTTTGGAGTTGTTCTGCTTTTTTGGAAACATAATACCGTTTTGTAAGCTCCAAAAGCTGTTCTAGACTGCGTTGCTTGTTTTTGTTTTTCTTGGCCTGTTCTTCGAGCTTTTCAGCTAAGGATTCCTTATTGATTTTATCCGTAATCTTCTTTAGTTCTTCTAATAATTTCTCATCTTTTTCAAGCGCTTCTTTTTGGGCTTCTAAACGCTTTTCGAGTTGTTCTTTAAAAGGGTCTTTCTCATTTGATTGTTCAAACTGATTCAGATTGTCCTTCATCTTCTTATTAAATTCCTTTAGCAAATTATCCTGAGCTTGTTGCCGCTCAAAAAATGATTTTAGTTTTTGTTGATCACTAAAATTTAATTGCTCTTTTTCTTTTTGATTTTGAGAGATTTCTTTCAGGTTTTTATCTTGTTCAGACAAGGAGTTCAATGCCTTTTGAAAGGAGGTGCTCAGTGTTTTTTGGTCTTCCAGTTGAAGTTCCTGAAGGGTTGTTTCACTTTTGGTATTGTAGTTAAAAATACGGCTTCTGGTCGTTTTATTGTTGTGATAAGGGTCATTATCAGAAACCTCAAAATAAAGTGCGTAAGCGGCATCCTCTATGAGTTCTAAATTGCACGGAAACACATGTGTAAACTCTTGGAAGGGGGTTGCGTTGGCGGGTAAAGATTGTTCTTTTATGTTATCCGGATCCGCTACTGGATAATAGTATAGTTTTAAGCCATTAATCCCATAGTCATCAGAAATTTGACCGTAAAAATAAAGCGATTTTTGATAGGTAGAATCTTGTTTCATTTCAACCTTTATGGTGGGCATTTGGTCTTTTATGGTTTGTAGTGAAAATGCAAGATTCTCGTAGTTTTTAAGCTTACTGTTGCTGGTTTGGATGGTGTAGTTTAAGCTTTCAAAAACCTGTTTGGTAAATTGGAATTTTTGATCGGATTTCTCAAAAAATTGACGTTTGTCTTTATATGAAAATGCAACAGTGTCTGTGGATTTGGCACGTAATTCCCATTTGAGTTTGGTACCTTCTGGAATCATCGCATTGCCATTGTTGACGATTTTTTGATCGGATTTGCCCGTGTAAGATGGATGGTCTAAATACAGATCAAAACTCAACAAAACAGGAGTTGACAACACATTAAGACGATAGGGTTTAGAAACGACCTCTAAGGCCACTAGTTTAAAATCAATTGGTGTTTTTGGTTGTGAGAATTCATATTCAAAAACCCCTAGTTCTGTCTGTTTTAAAATGTAAGCCTCTTCATTATAAACAATCTGAACGGATTCCGGAACAACAGACCCCACGGTTCTTACAACTAAATTAAAGGGGGTATTTTCAATGGCTTCTAACGAAGTATTAAGCACAAAAAAATCAAAGGGTGCTGGAGGTGCATAAGCGGTATTATAATTAACAACACGCTTTAGGCTATCTGTGAATATGGCTTGTTTTCCAAACACGATAAACAGAAAAAGAACGACAAGCGGAAGTGCAGCGTATCTTAAATATTTAATATTGTCGGAAAGTTTGACAGCACTTTTAAATGGAATGAGGCTTAAGTTTTTCGATTTTTGCTCGATGCTTGCAATCAAAAACTCCGTGTGTTCGGAGTGTTGGTTAAGCTGAAGCACGTTTAAGAGTTTGTCTTTGACTTCCGGAAAATGAGCCCCCACAATTTTAGAGGCAGTTTCGTAGTCGATGCGGTTTTGAATCTTAAAATATTTGGCTAGTGGAGTAAGAATAAGCCCATAAAAAAGAACAGCTTCAAAACCCACAACGCTATAAAACAAAAACAACCGACCTGTAGTACCTAGCCAAAAGAAATGCTCAACACTCAATAGCAACAAGGCATAAAGCAGTCCAATTGCAAAAAACAATAAAAGCCCCTTCAACATCGCGCTAATGTAGTAGCGCTTGATGAAGTGTTCGAGTTTTTGTTCTATGTTATGAAAACTGTTCAAGTAGGGTTTGTTTTGAGAACCTAAAATTACAATATTATTCGGAATGGAGGTATTCTTTTTTTGGATAGCTCACAAAAATTGCAAAAGAGTAGGTCTTTTCCAGCGCTAACAGCAGAACAAAAATAAAGCACGAAAACACAGCCTTTTTCTTTTGAGAATGCGTTCAGCAATTCTATCTTTGTGGCATTAACACAAAAGTATGAACTCTTCGATTCGCGTACGATTTGCACCAAGCCCCACGGGGCCACTCCATATTGGAGGCGTGCGAACTGCTTTATTTAATTATCTATTTGCCAAAAAACACGGCGGTACTTTTGTGCTTCGTATAGAAGATACCGACCAAAAACGCTTTGTGGACGGCGCAGAAGATTACATCACAAATGCACTCAACTGGTGTAACATCCCTTTTGATGAAGGCCCCGGAAAAGACGGTGATTTTGGGCCGTACAGACAAAGTGAACGCAAGCGTCTGTACAAGCAGTATGTCGATTTACTCCTTGAAAACAACAAAGCCTATTATGCTTTTGATACGGCAGAAGCCCTAGACTTAGAGCGTAAAAACCACGAAGCTAAGGGCAAAACATTTATCTATAATTGGCACAACAGAACCCGAGGACGACTTGTTAATTCATTGGTTTTGTCCAAAGAAGAAGTGGCTGAAAAAATTGCAAACGGAGAAGATTATGTCGTGCGATTTTTAGCCCCTCAAGATGAAACTCTTGAACTTACAGACCGTATTAGAGGAACAATAACAATTGACACCAATACACTAGATGATAAAGTACTATTCAAGTCAGATGGTATGCCGACCTATCACCTTGCCAATGTAGTGGATGATTATCTGATGAAAATCACACACGTCATTCGTGGAGAAGAGTGGTTGCCTTCCTTGGCATTGCACCAATTACTTTACAATGCATTTGAGTGGAAAGCGCCTGAGTTTGCACATTTGCCATTAATTTTAAAGCCCACAGGAAAAGGAAAGCTAAGCAAACGCGATGGCGATAAACTCGGATTTCCAGTGTTTCCATTGAACTGGGAAGACCCCTCAAATGCTAGTGTTTCCAAAGGCTATAAAGAAAGTGGCTATTTTGCAGAAGCCGTTGTTAACTTCTTAGCGTTCTTAGGGTGGAACCCAGGTACTGAGCAGGAGCTTTTTTCATTAAGTGAGCTTTTTGAAGCCTTTGATTTGAAAAACGTCAATAAAGCGGGAGCACGCTTTGACCCAGAAAAAACAAAGTGGTTCAACCACCAATACATGCAAAAAACAGCGAACAAAGATTTGGCAACAGCATTTATAAACGCCACACCAGAACTTTCAGCAATCGACCCTAGTTATGTTGAGCTTGTAATCGGACACGTAAAAGAGCGTGCAACCTTTCCTTCAGAGTTTTGGGAATTAAGTCATTACTTTTTTAAAGCCCCTGAAACTTTCGCAGAAGCAGCACTAAAAAAAGCGTGGAAAGACCACAGCAAAGAGCTAATGCAACAACTGATTGTAGTGCTTGAAACAGCTGATGACAGTACAGTAGAGTCGCTTCAAACCACTATAAAAGAGTGGATTACCAATAACGAAATTGGCTTTGGAAAAATCATGATGCCTCTAAGAGTTGCGCTTGTTGGTGCGCTTGAAGGTGCAGACGTTTTTGACATCATCTATTTAATCGGAAAAAACGAAGCGGTCAAACGAATTCAAACGCTTATTGACCGCCATTAATTAATCCAACTATTGTGTGGGAAATTTGATTACTTTTGTTTTCGCATACAACGCACCTTGAACTCGAGTAAATGAAGCACATTAGAAACTTTTGTATCATCGCCCACATAGACCACGGTAAAAGTACTTTGGCAGATCGCCTATTGGATTTTACTGGCGCCGTATCCGATCGCGAAAAGCAAAACCAATTGCTAGACAGCATGGATTTGGAGCGCGAGCGTGGGATTACCATCAAGTCGCATGCGATTCAAATGGAATATACTCATAAAGGGGAAGACTATATTCTAAATCTAATTGACACACCTGGTCATGTTGATTTTAGTTATGAAGTCTCAAGATCAATCGCCGCTTGTGAAGGGGCGCTTTTGATTGTTGATGCCGCACAAAGTATTCAAGCACAAACCATTTCTAATTTATACCTAGCACTAGAAAATGATTTGGAGATCATTCCTGTTTTAAATAAAGTGGATTTGCCTAGTGCAAACCCCGAAGAAGTTACGGACGATATTGTAGAGCTTCTAGGCTGTGACCCTGAAGAGGTTATTCCTGCAAGTGCTAAAACAGGTATTGGAATTGAGGCGATTTTAGCGGCCATTATTGAAACAATTCCTCCTCCAAAAGGAAACCCTGAAGCGCCTTTACAAGCCTTGGTTTTTGATTCCGTTTACAACTCTTTTAGAGGCGTTGAAACGTATTTTAAAATTGTAAACGGTAGTATTAAAAAAAACCAACAGGTTAAGTTTATTGCAACAGGAAAAACATATGGTGCAGATGAAGTAGGAACATTAAACCTCACTCAAACGCCAAAACAAGAAATTAAGACTGGCGATGTAGGCTACCTCATCACGGGAATTAAAGATGCTCGTGAAGTAAAGGTTGGAGACACCATTACGGATGCAAAGTTCCCAACAACCGAAGCGGTTGAAGGTTTTGAAGACGTTAAGCCAATGGTTTTTGCAGGGTTGTATCCTGTGGACACAGAAGAATACGAAGAGTTACGCGCTTCGATGGAAAAATTACAACTTAACGATGCCTCTTTGGTGTTTCAAGCAGAAAGTTCTGCGGCGCTAGGGTTTGGGTTTCGATGCGGGTTTTTAGGAATGCTGCATTTAGAAATTATTCAAGAGCGTTTGGAGCGTGAGTTTAATATGACGGTAATTACAACAGTTCCCAACGTGTCATACCACGCCTTTACACGTAAAAACCCTGATAGTGTCGTGGTGCTTAATAATCCTTCGGATTTGCCAGACCCCTCCAGCCTAGAGCGTATTGAGGAGCCTTACATTAAGGCCTCTATTATTACAAAATCTGATTTTGTTGGAAATGTGATGTCCTTGTGTATTGAAAAACGCGGACAAATTACAAGTCAGAATTACTTAACTCCAGAACGAGTTGAATTAACTTTTGATATGCCTTTGGCGGAAATCGTATTTGACTTTTATGATCGGTTAAAAACCGTCTCTAAGGGCTATGCGTCATTTGACTACTCGCCTATTGGGATGCGTGTTTCAAAACTCGTTAGGGTAGATGTGTTGCTGAATGGGCAAACTGTTGACGCACTTTCTGCCTTAATCCACATCGACAACTCCGTCGGAATCGGTAGAAAAATGTGTGCCAAATTAAAAGAACTTATTCCAAGACAACAATTTGATATTCCTATTCAGGCTGCAATTGGTGCAAAAATTATTTCGAGAGAAACTGTTAAGGCTGTTCGAAAAGACGTAACCGCTAAGTGTTACGGTGGAGACATTTCTAGAAAACGAAAGCTATTAGAAAACCAGAAGAAAGGAAAAAAACGAATGCGTCAAGTTGGAAGTGTTGAAATCCCGCAGGAAGCATTTATGGCTGTGTTAAAGCTTAACGATTAATCCAATTTTTGGTTTTTGTATTTTTAAAGAAAGTCTTATATTTCAGGATAATCTTTAAACATAAAATTGATTGAGCGCTATTACTTTTAAAACAATCGGAATTGGAGTTAATTTTTCTCCAAATCTAGAGGCTAACATTAATGAGGCGGCACGCTTAGCTCTACGTTTCGAGAGTAAATTAGTACTCATACATGTTGGAGAAGCTTCCGAGGAAAAATCAAAAACCTTTACAAAATTTTTAAGCCCTTTCGAAAACAAAGGCTTAGAATATGAATTGTTTTTCAAGTCTGGAGACCCTGTAAATGTCATTCTATCTTCAACAAAAGAAAAAAAGATAGATTTACTTATTATTGGAGCCCTTAAAAAAGAGAATTTTTTAAAATACTATCTCGGGTCTATAGCACGGAAAATTACGAGACAAGCTAGCTGCTCCGTTCTACTTTTAATTAATCCGTCTATAAAACGTGTCCCTTGTGAGCATATTGTTGTGAATGGTTTAAAAGATCCAAAAACACAAGAAACGGTAACTACCGCATTTTTGGTCGGTCACAAATTAGGGGTTGGAAAAATCACAGTTGTTGAGGAAATTGACCAAGAAGAAGTAAGTGTAAAAGTAGATGACGACAAATCACTACGAAAATCAACCATTATCAAAGAGCGTTTACGATTAAGAGAAGAAGCGCGAGTAAAAAAAGTATTGGATTCAATCCCATCAGATTATACAAAAGAAATAACCATAAAGTCTCAACCCATTTTTGGAAAACGAGGCTATTCAATAGGGCACTACGCACAGGTGGCGCGAGCAGATCTCTTGGTGATGAATGCGCCCTCCAAAATGACATTTTGGGATCGTGTATTCCCACATGATATTGAATATATTTTAACTGAATTACCAACCGATGTATTAATTGTACAATGAGAACAAAAGAAACTCCATTTGTGGGATTTATAAAAACCTTACCTAAAAATATGTTTTCTGGCCTAGTGGTCAGTCTTATTGCACTCCCTTTGGGTTTAGGGTTGGCAATGGCGAGTGAAGCGCCTCCTATTGCTGGGGTTATCACGGCAATTGTTGGTGGTATTATTGTTTCTATTTTGGGTGGTAGCTTTGTAACTATTTCAGGGCCTGGAAACGGGCTTGTAGGCGTTGTTCTAATAGCAATTACAACACTGGGGCTCACTGCAACTTATGCGGCAATTATCTGTTCTGGAATCATTTTAGTTATACTTGGGTTTTTAAGGCTGGGAAAGTTAGCAGATTATTTTCCGTCGTCAGCAATTCAAGGGATGTTAGCAGCTATTGGACTCATTATCTTAGGAAAACAGTTTCACATTATGCTTGGAAACAAAATTACTAGAGAAAATGGGATTGACTACTTGCTGGAAATACCAAACACTTTAATTACAGTAGTAAATTATCAAGACAGAGGATTAATTTATGCGGCAATTGCGGGGATAATTAGTTTGGCTATAATGGTGTTTTATTCAAAGATTCGAAACAAATACCTTCAGCTTATACCCGCGCCAATGTGGATTGTGATTGTTTCTGTTGGGTTTAGTTATTATTATGAGTTTATTCTAAAAACACCAAACCCTATTTCGGCAGCTTACATGATTCCTAGTATTCCAAACATTCAGGAAATAATAACTGATATCCCTTCACCAAACTTTGATATGATGGGAACGCTTTCATTTTGGTCAAGCGTTGTTGCGTTGACCTTAATTGCCAGTATAGAATCGTTACTTAGCATTAAGGCTGTCGATAAATTAGACGTCTTCAAAAGACGATCTAATGTAAATAAAGACATTAAAGCTCTCGGACTTGCTACTGTAGTAAGTGGGTTTTTAGGAGGTTTGAATGTAGTTACGGTAATTGCAAGAAGCTCCGTGAATGTAAACAATGGCGGAAGCAACCGCTCCTCAAACTTATTTCATGCCTTATTTTTGGTGCTATTTATTGTACTTTTTAGTACAGAACTCACGAGAATTCCGCTAACTGCTTTAATGGCAATACTTGTATATACCGGATACAAATTAGCGTCTCCAGATGTCGTGCGTCGTATTTTTACCATAGGAAAAGAACAGCTGATCATTTTCTTTGCAACTCTATTTGTAACCCTAAAAGTTGGGTTAATTACTGGTATAGTCGCAGGCTTAATTGCAACGTTTGTTATTCATATTGTAGTTACAAAAAGTCTGAGTTTGTTTGTAAAAAACATTCTTAAGCCAAACGTGCTAATGTTTAAAGAAGAGAACGGCGGTTATTTTATTAGTGTAAAACACTTTTGTAGCTTTCTGAATTTCAATATGCTAAAAAGTAAGTTGGAAGCAATTCCAGAAGAAAGCGATGTCATCTTAGATTTTTCGTTATGTGGTTTTGTGGACCATTCTGTAATGGAAAATGTTCATGATTATCAAGAACTATTTCACAAAAAAGGAGGAAATATTGGCGTGATTGGTTTGGATATTTTAGGCACAAAATCAGAGCATCCCTTTGCTTTGAGACGCTTGTTGCCGATTCAAAATATTATTACGAACAATAAAACAAAACGTCAGAACAACCTAGAACAGGTTGCAAATGATTTTGGGCTTCGCTTCGACCCATTAAAACACAGAACTAGCACATTTTTGGAAAACTTCATCTATTTTAAAACTAAAAAAGTTGAACATGTTTTTAATCAACTTTCAGCAAAAGATAGTCCATGTCACTTGTTTGACGTCACCTTTTCGGAAGGAGAGTTTATTGCCAAAGAAGTTATACGATCGACCATGCTTCACATTAAAACATCTTCAAATGTCCCTGTGTTTACATTAGATCGAGAAGGGTTGTTAGAGCGATTATACGCTCTAACTGGTTACAAAGACATTGACATCAAAAACCACGCTGATTTTTCAAAACGGTTTTACTTAAGGGGTGAAAATGAAAGCAAAATTCGATCACTTTTTAATGATGAGCTTGTGCTGTTTTTCGAAAGTAATGCCTATTACCACATAGAATCTAGTAAAGATGGGTTGTTAGTTTTTAGCAAAGAACGCATGGCAAGTATTAAAGAAATAAAAGCATTGTTAGACTTTGGATTACGACTAAACGCAATCATAAACAAGGTTTGAGATGAAACTATACCTAGTCAATGTCGGTAATTTTAAATTGGATGGAGGGGCGGTGTTTGGGGTTGTACCAAAATCCATTTGGAACAAAACAAACCCAGCCGACAAAAATAACATGATTGACATTGCATCTCGTTGCTTATTAATCGAAGACGGAAACCGTTTGATTTTGATTGACACTGGGATGGGAACCAAACAAAGTGATCGGTTTTTTAATTATTACTTCCGGTGGGGAACAGATTCATTAGATGGTGGGCTTGCTAAGCATGGGTTTTGTAGAGACGACGTCACAGATGTGTTTTTAACTCACTTACATTTTGATCACTGCGGCGGTTGTGTACAATGGAACTCAGACAAAACGGGGTATGAGTTAGCCTTTAAAAATGCTACTTTTTGGAGTAATGAAGACCACTGGAAATGGGCAATACACCCAAATAAACGCGAACGCGCTTCATTTTTAACAGAGAATATTATGCCTATTGAAGCGAGTGGACGCTTAAAACATATTCCTGTTCCTAATAAAGATATTCTACACAATACGGAGTTGGGGTTTGATGTGTTTTTTGCAAACGGACATACAGATAAGCAAATGATTCCAATGATTTCTTACAAAGGAAAAACCATCTGTTTTATGGCAGACTTATTGCCTACGGTTGGACATATTTCTGTTCCATTTGTCATGGGATATGACACAAGGCCATTATTAACATTAGACGAAAAAGAGCGTTTTTTAACATTAGCTGCAGATCATAATTATTTTTTATTTTTGGAACATGACGCTCAAAACGAATTAATCACCGTCAAGCACACCGAAAAAGGAGTGCGCCTCAACGCCATTCATAAGTTTAACACTCTATTTTAATCTAAAAAATGAAACAAACCCTACACGAACGACTTCAAAGTACTTCATGCCTTTTAGTGACTTTTTTATTTCTAGGTTGCGGGTCTAAATCTGCCGTCTTATCAACGCCAATTGAAAATATTGATTTGATTGCTCTTAAAGTGACAGAACTTACAGAAGCAGAAGAAAAAAAATGGAGTCATTTAGACTTCAAAACAGATACGATCCCTGGAGTAAGTTTGCATAGAGCTTACAAAGAACTGGTAAGGCCAAAAAGTAAAACCATAACTGTAGCGGTTATTGACTCTGGGGTCGATCTCGATCACGAAGACCTTAAAGACCATATTTGGATAAACTCGGATGAAATTCCAAACAACGGAAAAGACGACGACGCTAATGGTTATGTGGACGACGTTAATGGTTGGAACTTTTTAGGAGAAGCAAACAACGAACAATTAGAATATGTACGATTAGTAGCAAGTGGAAACACAAATAATCCTCGGTATTTAGAAGCAAAAAAGCTGCTTTCGGATGAGCTCGAAAGTAACAGCCGTTTGAAAAGACAATATGAAGACATTTTAGAACAGCTAACACAGGCTGATGCTGCGGTCGCGGAATATCTTAAAAAGCCTGTGTATTCCAAGGAAGAAGTTGATGGAATTATTACGCCCAACTTTGAGTTGATTAAACATGTGAACATCATTAAGCAGTCTTATGGTTTTGGCTTTGATAGCATCGAAGCGTTGATGAAAGATCTAAACAAAGGCTTAAAAACATTTAATAAGCGTTTGAATTATAATCTAAATGTTGATTTTGATGGGAGAGCAATTGTTGGAGACAACCCAGATAATTTAAACGACCGAAATTACGGTAACAACGATGTTAGAGCAAAAAATGGGCGCACCCATGGAACTCATGTTTCTGGTATAATCGCTGCAAAACGGAACAACGGAATTGGAATAAACGGCACGGCTAATAACATTAAAATAATGGCAATACGTAACACGCCAAATGGCGACGAGTACGATAAGGATGTCGCTTTAGGCGTGTACTACGCTGTTGATAACGGAGCAAAAGTAATTAACATGAGTTTTGGAAAACAATTTTCACCTCACAGTGATTGGGTCAGAGATGCTATTGCTTATGCAGCTAAGAAAGATGTATTAATTATTGCAGCAGCAGGAAATGATGGTGAAAACACCGATCAAATAAATTACTTTCCAAATGATCAAATAAATAATGGCGCTGAGGTTTCAAACACGTTTTTGAAGGTAGGTGCGATTGGTCCAAGATACGGCTCTGATTTAGTTGCTGAATATTCAAATTATGGGAAAAACACCGTAGATGTTTTTGCGCCAGGTTCTCAAATTTATTCTACTTACCCTGAGGATAGTTACGAATTTGCGAGTGGCACCTCTATGGCTGCCCCTTTGGTAGCAGGAGTAGCTGCTTTAATATTCTCTCAATATCCCAAATTGAGCGCGGCACAAGTAAAACATATCCTAATAACTTCAGGGGTTTCGATTAATAAAAAAATGGCTTTAGAAAATGGAACGGTTGTTGATTTTTCTGAGTTATCAAAATCTGGAAAGATTGTGAACGCTTATAACGCATTAATAATGGCATCAAAACTATCCAAATAATTATACTGCTATGAAACACTTTTTTTATATCCTCTTTTTTTGCATGGGGTTAGCTCCCTTAGAAAGTCAAAATAATTTTGAGTACTGGCAACAACACGTGGACTACACGATGGATGTTAAAATGGACGTGAACACGTTCAATTATGGAGGTAGTCAAAAACTGATTTATACAAACAACGCTCCGGAGGACTTGGAACGGGTGTTTTACCACTTATTTTATAATGCGTTTCAACCTGGAAGTGAAATGGATGTGCGATCTTCTACCATAGCAGATGCAGACCCTAGGGTTGGAAATCGAATCAGCAAACTTCAAAAAGAAGATTTTGGGTTTATAAACGTCGCTTCTTTGACACAAAACAAAAAGCCGGTAAGCTATGTTGTTGTTGGAACAGTGTTAGAAGTTGAGTTAAACGAACCGATCAAGTCAGGGGAATCAGCAGTATTTGAGATGGTTTTTGAAGGACAGGTTCCACCAGTTATCCGAAGGGCTGGAAAAAACAGTAAGGAAGGGGTAGCACTCTCAATGGCACAGTGGTACCCAAAAATAGCAGAATACGATTTTGAAGGTTGGCATGCAGACCCTTATATTGGAAGAGAGTTTCATGGGGTGTGGGGTAATTTTGATGTAAAACTGACGCTGGATAAAAACTACACTGTTGGGGGGACAGGATACTTGCAAAACCCTAATGAAATTGGACATGGCTATGGAATTAAAGACACAAAAAGTGATTCCGACTTGTTAACATGGCATTTTGTTGCTCCAAATGTTCATGATTTTACGTGGGCTGCGGATCCAAATTTTGTTCACGATACCCTTCAGGTTCCCAATGGACCGATGTTGCATTTTTTGTATAAGAAATCTTTAAAACGTAAATACAAAAAACATTGGAAAGGCTTGCAACAGCCTACAAGTGAAATAATGCAATACTACAGCAATAACGTAGGGAAATATCCCTATAAACAATACTCGGTAATTCAGGGCGGTGATGGTGGTATGGAATACGGGATGTGTACGCTTATCACAGGAGAGCGCAGTTTTGAAAGTTTGGTAGGGGTCACTGCGCACGAAATAGGACATACATGGTTTCAGTTTTTGATGGCTTCTAACGAGAGTAAACACCCGTGGCTCGACGAGGGTTTTGCAGAATACACTTGTACCTTAATTGAAAACACCATCCTTGGCATAGAGACTTCAGAACCTATGAAAAGGAATTTCGATCGCTATTTCAGGCTCGCACAAAGCGGAAAAGAGCAGCCTATGAGTACCCATGCAGATCGTTTTGTTTATAATGCAGCTTATGGTATTTCAACTTACAGTAAAGGGGCGCTAGTTTTGGCGCAACTGAGATATATTATAGGGGAGGAAAATTTTTGGAAAACCTTAAAAAAATATCATGACAAATGGGCGTTTAAACACCCTACTCCTAATGATTTTATACGTTGTGCAGAGACAGCATCAGGATTAGAATTAGATTGGTTTTTGACGGACTGGACACAAACTACAAATACAATTGATTATAGTGTTAAAAACGCCGTTGCTGCAGCTGGGCAAACAATTGTAACACTTGAGCGCATAGGGCTAATGCCCATGCCTGTTGAGGTACAGATTGTTACGAAAGATGGGGGTTTAAAAGAGTATTACATTCCTTTACAGATGATGCGAGGCGAAAGACCGCTTAGGGGTAGTGAAATACTATTAAAAGATTGGGCTTGGGCGTATCCGGAGTACAGCTTTTCTATAGATGTAGATCCATCACAAATTGATTCAATTACTGTAGATGTTAACAAATCGACTGCAGATATAAATAGAGAGAATAATCAGCTTAAACTATTGTAACACAATGGAACGTTTAAAAGGAAAAAAGCAAATAGAGCAGCTGTTCACAACCGGGGTTTCGGTGGGTGCTTTTCCTTTAAGAATGGTCTATTTAAAAAGTAACGACAAAAACATGGTGGGTGTTTCTGTGAGCAAAAAACAGTTTAAAAATGCTGTGGATCGCAATCGTATAAAACGCCTTTTGAGAATAGTTATAGAAAAACAACTTTCTGGTGTGTTGGATTATATGGAATCAAACTACACGTTGATGGTTTTATATGTTGGCAAAGAAATGCCCGATACTCCACAACTGGAAAAACAGTTTGAGTATCTTATCAAACGTTTCAATAAAAAAGAACAAAATGAAATTTGATATAAAAAAAAGGGGAGTGTTTGCAGGAATTATTGCGTTGGTTTTTATTTCGACCACAGCCTATAAAACTGATTATTTTGAAATTGCCAAACAGTTAGATATTTTCACCTCACTGTTTAAGGAGGTAAATATGAATTATGTGGATGAAACAAACCCTGCAGCTTTAATGCAGGAGAGTGTTAAACAGATGTTGAAAGATCTGGATCCCTACACCACCTATATGAACGAACAAGATGTGGAAAAAGCTCGAATAAATCAATCAGGAGCTTATGTTGGAATAGGGGCAACAATCAACACTAGTAAAAACAAATTAGTCATTGTAGAGGTGTATAAAAATTTACCCGCGGATAAGGTCGGCTTGAAAGCTGGAGATGAAATTATTAAAATTGATGGTGTTTCAGTGGGTGACTTAGAGGATAGTGCAACGCTATTTTTAAATGGGAAAAAAAATACAACGGTTAAGCTTGTTTACCTTAGAAAAGGAAAAACTACAGAGGTGATCGTGGGGCGAAAAGATGTAAAACCAAAAGCAGTTCCTGTGTATAAACTACTCACAAATGGGGTTGGTTATATTGCGTTGGATCGATTTTCTAAAACAGCTTCAAAAGAGGTTGAGGGTGCCTTAAAGTTGTTACTTATAGATGAAGCAAAGGGTGTTATTTTAGATTTGAGAAATAACCCTGGTGGATTACTTCAAGAGGCTGTTAAGATTGTGAATTTTTTTGTTCCTAAGGGGCAGTTGGTCGTCTCTACAAAATCAAATATGGATAGTTACAACCAAACATTTGAAACCCAAAAACAACCTTTAAGTTTAGATATTCCATTGGTTATTTTGGTAAACCAAAACAGTGCTTCAGCAAGTGAGATTGTTGCGGGGGCACTTCAAGATTTAGATCGGGCTGTTATAGTTGGTAAAAGGAGTTTTGGTAAAGGTTTGGTTCAGCGTCCCATGCCTTTACCATACGGATCACAATTAAAAGTAACTATATCACGTTATTACACTCCATCAGGGCGTTGTATTCAGGCCTTAGACTATAGAAACCGTGGCGAAAATGGATCCGCTTTAAGGTATGATGAGAGCCAATACGCTGCTTTTAAAACAAAAAACGGCCGAACGGTATTTGATGGAGGAGGAATTAATCCTGATGTAATTGTAGGAACAGAAAAACCAAATCCGTTTATTGAAAAGTTGTTAAAAAGTCCTTTAGTATTTGAATATTCTAATCAGTATTACCACAACAATACTGTTGAAAATTTAGAGTCTTTTCAGTTAGATAAAAGAGACTTCGAAGCTTTT
>Ga0228672_1000153_pt1 | contig 43583 bp, 71 predicted proteins | sample 90DmetaG_FD_182788 | JGI IMG/M metagenome (GOLD analysis project Ga0228672, IMG submission 182788) | Seawater microbial communities from Monterey Bay, California, United States - 90D | ecosystem: Environmental > Aquatic > Marine > Coastal | place: USA: California | collected 2016-11-08 | reverse complement strand
CTATTGCTGCACTTGCATTGACATCGGCATTAACAATAACACCACTTCCTATAGAAGCTGTGCCTGTTACATTACCTGTACCATCAAAAGATGCTGAAGTCCAAGTAACATCACCTGTCATACCTATGGTACGACCTGTAGCTAGTGCTGTAGCTGTATCTGCATTACCTGTAACTGATCCTGTAACATTACCTGTTACATTACCTATAAATGTTGTACCTGTAACTGTGCCACTTGTAGTGATAGACGGCATGTTTGCAGCTATGTTTGTTAGTGTAACTTTAAAGTTATCCCCATCGTAAGCTGTAGCAAATATAGATGCACTATTCGGGGTGGTAACTTCTGTTAATTCTGAAAATTTCTTATTTGCCATTTATGTCCATGTGGTTGCTGTTGTCGATTGTACTGTCCAATCATCAACTGTTATTACTGGTATGTTTTCTTGCTGCAAAGTATTGTTATCTTCTGTTGCTAAAAAAAACAAATCATCTTCTGTTTTAAATAAAAATGTACCTGCTAAATCCCAATTTGTGCTAGTTGTGGATTGTTCTGCCCAAACTGTCATTAATATAATCCGTAATCAATTCTTGTTGTTGGTGCTACACCTGAGTGTCTATCTCTTTCATTAGAACTTATTATATCTTGTTTTGCTCTATCATAAAGACTAGACCATGTTTGTAATCTTTTGTCGTTTTGTAAATAAGGTTCTGCTTCAACCAATGCTCCATAAAGATAAGCATCAGGATGGTTAGTTAGCATTTCATTAGTAGGTGCTGAATCTGATAATGCGGCAAAATGTTTAAAATATAATATTTCTATTTCGTATACACTATCAGGTAGTGGTCTTAGCTGTATATCATTACCAATGATACTGTATGCTTTAGGTTTGCCTTTATTGCTTCCTGCATAAATTCTGTCCATTTGTTCAGGTGTTAAATATTCTAAAGGTGTTTTAGGATCAGTATTTAGTTGTATATTACGCATAGCAACATAATTATCAGGCAATGTATAATACTCGGTATCAGCTATAGTATTTGCTGTAACCCTTGTTTCCATTCTTCTAAGTTTAAAATCTCTTTTATGTCTAGCTTCTGCTAGTGTAATAAAATCAGGTATTTGGTCAGTTAAATCTGTTCTATCTAACCAGTCAGCGATAGCTGATTTAAGTTCTGAGTAATTCGTTATTGCCATTATATTCGCCTATTGGTTGTCTTTAGATACCTGTAATCAGGACTGTTAATAAGTTTTTTTACTGCTTCTTTGTGGTCTTTATTAAATAAATCAACCCCAAATAGTCTTTTCCATTCATAAACTACAGTCATAGGAATACGAGCAGAGAGTCTAAACTCATCTGCTTTATGATGATCTTCGTTCTGTAATTTCTTATTAGAATCAATAAGGGGTTGTATGTTTTCGATGTGTTCTATAGCGAACTCGCCAGTAGGATTATGATAATGAAATATCTGATTTTGTCCTATCTTACGTTTCATTCACTTAACTCATCTATATAAATATTACCTGTTCCACTTGCAAGTATTGCAGCGACTTTCATGCCACCATCAATCTTAAATATTTCAGGGTCATATGCACCAAGTATTGTTGTACTTGTTGTTGCTGTTGGTGATGCACCAAAAGCTATATGAACTCCATCTGTATCAGATACGATTCTGACATACTCAGTATTTGCATCAGTAGCTGTAGACTGTTGAGATGTAGCAGTAACACCTCTTACGATAGTATTTGTTACTCTCATTCTTGACATGCTTATCTCCTAATTACAAATGTTACTAATAATTTAGCTGTTCCTGTAGAACCACCATCTGTTATCATTTCAATAGTTCCGTCTTCTTCAACTGAGTTAGCTGCTGTAGGAACTGATGTATCTACATCACCTGCTGCTGAACCTGAGTGGGCAACTGTAATACCGCCATTAGTAATAGCTGTGCCACCGATTTCAAAAGAAACTGCAGCATTACCACCACTAATAGCACCTTGTAGTGCAGATATAATTTTAACTACTCGTCCACCATCTGGGATAGCAACGAATGTACTAGATGCAGTAGATACGTCTTCTATCTCTGCTGTTACAAAATAATCATTTAATGTTCTCATTAAAGTCTCCTAGTTAATAACCCTCGTTCCGAAGCGATACGTTCTTCAAGGTCATTATTAATCAGTATCTTGGGTGGGGCAGGAAAACAATATGAGAAAAACCTGCCCCTTTCATGATGAGAAAGTTACATGAAAAATATTTTTTATGAAGTTGTCAAGTCAGCAATAGTAGCTGAAGATGCTTCATTTTTAGCAACGAGTGTCCACTCAGCGAGTAGTAAGCGTTTTTCAGCATCACCAGTTTTTGCTAGTTCTTGTGTTTGGAAAGGTCTCAAGAAACCAGTCGCAAACATTTCTGTATCAACAACCAACGCACTTCTACCAGAAGAACGTAGGAATCTGTCAGCTACAACTCTTACTTCACCGAAGTCAGAAACATAAACATCAATAGTAGCTACTAAGCTTCTATCTTCTGCCATGTCCATACGAGTTGAGTTACCTGTAAAACCAGATACTTTTTGTTTGTTGAATGAACCAACTAATAGTAGGTCAGGGTCGCCACCATTATCAAAGCAAGATTTTAACTCACCTTTTAAGATAGCTTCTGTAAGAACCCTTTGTGTACCATCTGTTACAGTACCACTAGAGTTTCCTCCACCTGCACCATAAGTGTTGTTTGTTGTTGTCCAAGACTCAAAACCTGCAGATTTACGAGCAGAAGCTCCGTTTCCAGAACCTGCTGTAGCTGCGTTTTTACCTGTAAGGTCTAGTTCCATGTCTCTTTTGAGTTCTTTACCAGCTTTTGCTATTTGATAAGCTAGTTCAGAATCTCTACCTGCGTGATTTACTGCTTCTTGTGTTCCAGAGACCATAACAGGTTTGTAAGAAATCTGTGTATAGTTGAAAACACGAGAAGTTGCAGATAACGCAGCACTTGGAGAATCATCTCCCTCTATTTGAGCATTTGAAGCTGCTGAAGCTAGTGAGTCAGTTTGCCATTCGTGCTTTGTAGATTCAGCATTACCTGAACCAATTGAAGACATGAATGGTGTATCTGTTGGAGAGATGTTATAGATTACGTTCTGTAAATCTTCTCTGTTACCCACAGCATCATACGTTTCAAATGTATTTGTTGCTTGTGCCATTATTACACCTTTGTGTTAAAAGTTAGTATTAGACTTATGACATTAAAGATTTGATTACTGCTGCTGCATCATCAACTCTACCTGTCCTTTTAAGTCTTGCTCGTGTTTGCTTTACCTTTTCACTATTAACTTCAGTTTTGGTACTAGGTGTACCTGGTTTTTGCATCTTAGGAACAATCTTTGCTTTCTTCTTGCTAATCTTAGCTTCTAAAAGCGATTCATACATCATAGCTTTGTGAAGTACATCTACTGATCTAGCATCAATTAAACTGTCAACTTCCTGTTCTGTAAATCCTTTTTTAAGAGCAAATGACTTAATACTTGATTTAAGTTTTGGTCCTTTTTCTGGATCGGTTAGTTCAGGTAATCTTTGAGCTATAACTTCTTGCTGTTTCTGTAGTTCTTCATTCCACTTTTGTTGCATTTCATATTGCTGTCTTTCGACTAATTGTTGTTGTTCTTCGTCTGCCAACCTTTTTGTTTCCTGAATTTCCCTATATTGGTCTCTTTTGAGAGCATATTCCATAGGGTCTTCTTCCTTGAGTTTTGTCCAGTCTACCGATTTGAACTCCTCTAATTTGGAATCGGCTTGTGTCTTAAATTGCTCAAGTTGTGATTGATATCGCTGTCTTTCTTGTTGAGTCGCTGAGAGTTCTTCTTCCATCTTTTTGCGTTGCTCTGCCAATACTTGACTTTTTCTAGTGTAATCAGCTTGTCTACTATAACCTGACAATAACTCATCTTCGGTAACCTGCGCATCTTTGCCATCAATTTTGACAGTATATACTTTAGGTTCGCTGACTTGTTCTTGTTGGTCATCATCAACTAAGTCGTCTGCAGTCAATTCTTGTGTATCGACCACATCGTTTTCAACTGATTCGGCAACATCCGTTGCCTGTTCAGAAACTGCTTCCTGAGTTTCTGTTTCTTCTTCAACTGTTTCAGGTTGTTCTTTCGAAGCCCTCATCGAGTCAAGAAGTGCTTTCTGTGCTGATTCAACATCAGTCACAGGAATTCCTCCTACGTTACTTTCCTTCATAGGTATATTATCGTCACTCATCACTTACCTCCTTTGCGTTCTTCTTCTAGTATCTGTCCGTTCTCGATAGTTTGTACTAGAGTATTTTTAACTTCTAAGATGGCTCTTTGTTTGTGATAAAGTGCTTCTCTACCTTCTGTATCTTTAATATCTGTAGATATCCATTGTTGATATCCACCATTAAGTACAGTATTAAATGCTGCTATCATTTGAGGATTCTCAAGTAATAACTTTGCATCTTGCCCAGCTTTAATCTGAGCTTCTTTTTTGTCGTCCATTGTTTTCTCCTGGATTCTATCTGCTTACGCAGGTGTAGTTGATCGCTGTATTAGCTTTTTTTTGTTAAAGATTCTTCGGTAATGTACCAAGGAATCTTCTTTTTGCCTGATAACCATCCACGAATATCATTAGGTTTATGCCCTGTATTCCTGAATACGTCTTCGACAGAAAGTCGGTGTTTCAAACATAGTGTTTGTAATTCATCACTTGTCATATTTGTTTAAGTTTGTCTATTGTTGGATTCTTTTGTTTAAATTCTTTTGCTAAATCAACATGAGCTAACTTAGCAGATAAACCATTAGGATGTCCTAAAGATATATAATGGTCATATCTATCGCTGTAATATTTACTACGTTCTATGCCTTCTTCTTTTTTTTGTTTTTTGATTTTGGAAATCCTGCTTTCATATTCGCATAAGCTTTAGCACTTATAGTAGATTTAGATTTAGGTCTACTAGTACCTGCTTTCTTACGTTTATTTATGTTGTGATATAGTCCTTTACTTGCCATAACACTTCTTCTTTTTTTTCATTGGTGGTCTACCACGTTTTTTTCCGTATGTTCCTGGTCCTTTTGGCATTATAATAACCTCAATATCTCTGTAAATTTATCACTCATTAAGACAAAAACAACAATAGCTCCATAAGCTACGTATTTAAATCTAAACACCTCAATTTTAACATCTTTCATATCGTCTTTTAAATCATCTATATCTGATGCAATATGTGCTAAATGATTTGTTTTAATCAGATGTACATCTTTTTTTAATAATTCTAATTCTGTATTGATATCCTTATCGTTCATGCTAGTGGCAACCTCTTGCGTTTTGGGTACATATTGAGTGCCATAGCAACTGCTTGTTTCTGTGGCTTTCCTTCTTTTTTCAGCATCTTAATCTTTTTAGATATAAGTTTAACTCTGCTCTTTCCTTTGTAATCAGGTTTAAACTTAGGGTAAGCCATTATGTTGGTCCTATCCCTACAGGTCTATTTTGTACTGCTTCTAGTGCTAGTTCCTGTTCATTAAGGTCAAGTTGTGATTTTTTTATTTGCAATTCTTGTTGCTTAATCGCTAGATCAATCGCAGCTTCTTCTTGTTTAAGTTTTAGTTCTTGTGCTTTTAGTTGCGTATCTATTTCTAGTTCTTGAGCTTGTAATTGTAATTTTTGTAATTCTACTTGTGCTTTTTGTGCAGCAACCTTTTCATCTAGTGATGGTTCTGGTGGCTGTTTAGGTGGCATCATTTCTGGATTAGATATAAATTGGTCTGTATTTTTATATCCTGATTGTGCAATAAATTCGCTAATAGCATTATACAAGTTCTTAGGTGTAACAAGACTACCCATACCACCATTTTGTACTACTGTACCTAGTAAAGTCATAATAGAAGACATTGTTTGTGTTTTAGATTGTTGCGAACCACTACCAATACCTACATTGACAGTACAGTTGAGTTTATCTTTCCATCTTGATACATCAATCGGTACAAATTTTCCATTAAGATAGAACATCTTTTGTCTATCTTCGTATCTTTGGACTAGTGCGTATATGTTTCTAAATAAATCTTTAACACCTGTTTCTGCAAATATTCTTGCAATAAGCTCAACTCTTTGCATTGCAGACTCTGTTGCTGCTGAAATCGCACCTGATGTCACATGTGAATTTAATACATCAGGATTGAGACCTTGGGTCATTTTAGATACACCACTTCTTTCTTCTCTAATACCATCTAGGTATTGAACCATTTGGAACGCATAAGGTTGAATTTGTGGTGTAGGTAAAGCTGTAACAGCACCTGGTGCTCTCATTCTAACAATACCACCTGGTCTTGATGTTAATAAATCGTCTAACTCTACTTGTCCTGCCAATACTGCATAACGTGCATTATTAGTTAGATACATGTTATCTAACAGGTTACGCATAATAGTTGACTTGATTAGTTGGATATCTTTGACTGTATCGGCAATAGACATGCCGTAGAATTTATGTGGGATAGGTAATGGACAGATAGCAGAGAAAGGAATCATGTCGATTTCTTCATTGTCTAGTATGTAATGTCCGCCTTTTGTAATCTTTCTAAGTTCTGCAACTCCATCGTTATCGTAGTCAATACGCATATAACATTCATCAATCCAAACCTTTTTGTTTGGACCACTACCCTCAGATGGTGGTACAGAGTCATCATCATAGCTAAATCTAGCTAGTCTTTCCTCATTTAACTCTGCTTCTGATTGGTCATAACTTGGTATGTCTTCTACTATTTTAGGATCATATCCTTCTGCAATTAAATCACTTACAGATTTTTTAACCCTATGACAGACAAAATCTGCATCTTCAAGAGATGCTGCTCTACGTGAAACTAAAAATTCTTCTGGTGGAACTGCCATAACTCTGACTTGTCCATACCCTTTATAACATTTGGCTTTAACATCATGCTCAACTATTTCAGGGCTAATTAATGTACCCATATCATCTACTTGAGCTTTTTGTTTAATGTTTTTTGTGTGTTCTATAACTTCAAAGTCGTCATTTGCTAGGATTGATTGGTACTCGATCTCAGTTAGGTTGGTATACGTTTCCGTATGAACTTCCTCTTTTTCTTCCCAGAAATGCTTAATTACTCCAGTCTTACTGATAAGTGCATCCTTAAAGGCATCATAAAGGATCTTAAACCCGTTATTTTGCTTATTAAATACATAGTTGCAGTAGTCAGTAGCTTGTTGTGCCATTTCAACGTCTTCTGGACCTTGTGGCTCGAATTCTGCTGTATTGTTATGTGTGGTAAAAATACGCATCAAAGATGGCATAATGTATTCGACTGTATCTCTTACATCAGTTGTGACGATTTCGGAACGACCATCAATCTCATTTCCAAACTTCTCACCAAGATAATACTTCATAGACTCTTCTCTTTGGTTAGAGAGTTCAGTATTTGCGTAGCCAGTAGCTCCTTGTATTTCGGAATTTAGCTGTGATACTAATTCGTCTTCAGTTAGTTTTCTTGGTTTTTTTGCCATTCTTTGCCTTTAGTGTGTCTAATTCTTTTTGTAGTTTGTCTAGTTTTTCTTCTAGTTCTTGGAGCTTATAAGCCATTTGAGTAGGTGATGCTATTAAGTTAGCCATTATCTGTTTAATCTTTCTCTTTTAAATCGCTCTGCTCTTGATGGCTTAGATTGCGGTTTGCTTGGTATACCTGGTGTTGGAGGACACATTCTCCCTCTTGAAACTCTACTCCCATCAGGACATGTCCTACTTGGTGGTATCGCTGGCTTCGGTTTGATTTTTCTGTATTGCTCTGCTAGCGTTTTTTGCATTTTTATCTCCTAAACGATTGCGACATCAGGGCCTAGTCTACCTTTACTATTCCACTTAGATGTTTCTGTTGTACTGTGTCTTAGACTCATAACTGCATAACGTGTGGCAGACATGATGTCATCCTTAATTTTTACTATCTTACCATCTTTACGATGATATAACCTATACTCCTCAAACCAGTCATAACAGGTGTTAAATACCTTAAATTTACCCTGTTCCATGCGTGATAACATCTCCATGATCCCTGCTTCTACTGAATTACCACCTTTCTTTTCTCCCAAAGCTGGTGGGTTCTCAAAGTGAAATGGCAACATATTGACGTTAGCTTGTCGGTAATGTTCAGCTAATGTAACACCACTACCTTTATCGTGTTGATATCCATCATGAGGAAAAGCTATTGGTATGTAATGGCTTCCTTCTCTCTGATTGATATGCCCTGCATGATAGTCAGGTGTTTGTTTTGACATCTTGTAGGTGTCGTAGATATACACGATATCCTCATCCCTATCCCATGCCACCCAAACAACTGCTGTAGGGTGGTCATAGCCAAAATCGAGACCTGCGATACGAGGGTAATGAGAGGGTATAGTAAATGGTTCACAGGTCAGGTTATCTTCTAATATCGGAAATACCAGACCACTACCTATCATGGGTATTCCTTTAGACCTCATGTCTCTCTCATGAGGTGGTAATGCTTGTAAAATCTGTTCTTTCATGTCGTCAGTCAGATGGTCTGCATCTTCCCAACCTGCCGTAATCAATGCCTGTTTAGACTTTAATTCTGACGTAAAATTCTGTACTACCTCAGTCATGCCTGATTCTGGGGTAAATGTCATATAGACTTGTCCTTGCTTGTCTAGGGTACGAGTTATACATTGTGAGTATATATCTTGAGGTGGTTCTTCATCTAGCCATACTAGATCAATACTCTCCCCCATAAATTTTTCAGCACCCATTTCATATGCTTTAAAGGCAACACGAGACCACCCACCGCTTTTATGTTTAACAAGGACTGACGAGTGTGCGTTTGGTACTCCAGGTTTCCTTGTAGTTTCACCAATGAGATGTTTAGGTATACTTCCTTTCCCTTTATCTCTCGGGTTGTCTGGTTGCCCAAATAATTCTCTTTGACAGATATCTCTTGTGGTTTCATTACTAGCACCACATACCCATGCTCTTATTGGCTCTTTAAAGCGTTTTCCTTTCCACCAACTAGGGTATTCGCCTGTCAAATGGATAGCCATCTCCATAGCCCCTACATAGGACTTTCCCACCCTGTTTGCAGCCATCAACAGTCTTTGATTAGCTTCACGACCACTATCATGGAATCTTGTTTGAAACTGATAAGGTTGGTAGTAGTTTAATCTATTGGTCTGTTGGCGAGTCTTAAGAGTGGATATGATCTCATCTATTCTTTGTGTATCTGTAGACATAGTTATCCACCCCCTATTGTAATGATTTTTTTTCTAAATACAACTATATCTTGTGTTTTAAATAAATATAAATACTAGATGGTGTGTTAATGAATATATCATAAACATATTCTACCAAAAATATATGGATAGAACTATATATATATGTGTGTGTGCCTGTGGGGGGTTGCGGTATGTCCTGCAGGATTTAGAATCATTCTAATATAAAAAAAAAGATGTTTAATTAGTCATGGGAAAAGAAATATCAGAGAATGCGCACAGAAAAAGACGTTTATTATTTAAGATATAAACCGCTAACAAAAGTAAAATATTATTATCTTTTATATCTGTTATTAGTTACTGTTACTAAGTTTTAGTATTATAGTAATGAATTGCTTACTTCCCGCGCATTTCTCATTTTGATATATTCCCATAAAATAAAAGATTATTTTTATTTTACCCGTAAAGCTTTACTCATTGATATATTCATATATAATCTTAGTTAATTAATTAATATTGCGGAATATTAAGAAATGAAAACACTAGAATTATTCTGTGGGACTAAGTCCTTTTCAAAAGTTGCGGATAGTTACGGATACGAAACTAAAACATTAGACAATCAAAAAAGATTCAATGCGGATTATACACTCGATATATTAGACTTTGATGTATCTATGTTAAACGGATATAAGCCCGATATCATTTGGGCTAGTCCGCCTTGCGAGTGTTTCTCGATTGCGTCTATTCGACATCATTGGGACTATGACAAAGAAAAAGATATAAGAATACCTAAAAGCGCCAATGCGGTGGAATCTATATTGAAAGTTAAAAAAACCATTGAAATTATAAAAGAATTAAAACCTAAATATTTTTATATAGAAAACCCTAGAGCCACCCTTAGAAAACTAAAAGCGGGTAAATATTCTACTAATTTGCATTCAAGTATCATATCTGAAGTAGATTTAATACCTTACAATCATGGGACGGTTACCTTTTGCCAATATGGATTCAATCATATGAAACCAACGGATATCTGGACTAATAACCTTAATTGGCTCAATACCGCTAAATCTTGTAAAAGCGGGGACACTTGCCATGAATCCGCACCGCGTGGAAGTAGAACGGGAACGCAAGGAATAAAAAACGCGGAATTACGCGGAATTATACCGCCTAAACTAATAGAGGATATATTAGACAATTCAATTATTAATGATAAAAAAGACAAAATATTAGATAAAAAGGATATAAAGATATCATTTAATAGTATTTGGAATAAAATTTGATAATAATTTGATCTAGTAACTGATTGAATATATAATGAATTATCTAGTTATTTCTAGATATTCCGCAAAAAGAAAAGGACTGTAAAATACAGTCCTTTTTTTATCTATATTAAATTATATTAATCTAATATAACCAAGTATTCGCTAGGAAAGTATTTCCTAAACCATGATAGCCCCTTAGCGTGTTTTTCCCATGAATTGACTACTTCCGCGCCTATGATGACATCATAAACACTTAATGCAAAATTAGGTATTTCTACTGTTTCCCCTGTAAACCTGTTAGAAACTTTGACTAATTCCTTAGCTGGTTGATAAATAGCCATGTCATTAAATGGTATTGGTATTATTTTATTATTGTATGTTATTTTTTTCATTATTTGCCCTCTTATTTAGTTTTTTTATTTAAATAATCTAGAGTTAATTTATCCGTCTTAAATTGCTCATGATTAAATTCTTTTGTTTTTGGTTTATTGTTTTTTATCTCATTTTCTAAGAAATCCTTACATTTTTTTATATATTGCTTGGATAGTTTCCCATGATCGAAAATGAAATAATTTAATAAATCATTATGTTTACTTCTTATTGTCATTTATTCCCCCTTAGTTTTTCCATAATTGGAATAATCAACATACCTAACAAGCACCCAATAACAGTATAAAACATCATTTCAAAGTTAAGAGTAACGGCAAATCCTGTCGCGTCTGAGAACGTATTCCCAAATCCAGCACAAATACACGCAACCATTAAAGCGTTATTTTTTGAGTTGATATTAAATTTACTTTCTAAGTAATTTTCTATAGATAAAAAACTGTAATACATGCCTAATATCAATATAAAATTATCCATAAAGCCGAATATTACAAAGTCGCTCATTTTAGCACCTCTATTATTTGTGTCTCTTTACTACCTAATGTATAACAAATCATGCAATCCTTACATTTACCCGTACAATTAGGTTTTATTTCGCTATCTTTTGTAATTACATTAAAAGTCTTATCAAAATAAGCGGGAATTTTCCGCATTGGTGCATTAAATTTTGAATTACTAAAGATTAATATTAAATTATCTGGTTTTTTATTGGTTTTAAAACATTCTTTTACTAGCTGATATTGTTTAGTCCATAGGGTAAAAGTAACATCATCATTTTTATTACAGATATTTATATAATTTATTAAATGAGTATTGTTGATTAATTCCCCATGAGAATGAAACCTTACCACCTTAGTATTAAAGAATTTAGGCAATAAGTCCCGATCAATTATAGATTCAGATAATTTATCGCTATTTTCTTGCCATGCTATACCGTTAGATTTCCAGCGTTGTATTTGTTTTTTACTGTAGCAATCATCGGCAAAAGCACATTTATAAAGACAAAAGCCATTAGTCATAGTATTAGTATTAATGCTGGGTAAACCTTGCATTTTCCCGTTACCGTTAGTTATTTTTATATATTGTGTATTCATATTTTTTTAATTCCTAAAATTATTAGTTAATTTAAACTAACATGAAATATATAATGATGTAAAGACTTGATTTATTTTTGATTTTTGATAAAAATATTTGATATTTTTACAGTTTTTTTATAATTATTGATGAATTTTCTGTTTAAAAATGACTGAATGACTGAATGACTGAATGAAACTAACTGACTGATTGGGCATCCATGCCCTGCGCTTGTTATATGAAACTAATCTTATTATCTATTGTCTTTTTTAACTAAATGATATTGAGCATAGTAACTCTCTAAGTCTGCTATCTTGTCCCATACAGCACTAATGTTGTCAGCTAGTTCTTGCCCGTCTTCATCATCAAAAACATGGTCAGGTATTGAGTTATCTAAATCACTCATAGCAGTTCTTAGCTTTCCCCATACACTTTTATTTTCTGTTTTCGTTCTACTCATTATCTCTATCCTTTTTTATTGCCATACATAATTGATCTATATGGCTACCTCTTATGTCTAAGTCGATACCATAATCATCTATGGCACTTATGAACTGACTTACTGTCCAATCGTCTAATATCATAGTTCCTATTTTGTTTAGTTCTTTTGTATCTTCTACACTCATTTTATCTCCTCTACATCAACGATTAACCACTCTCTATGAACGACTTTTTTATCGTGATACTTTGGTACTTCATCACTTATAGTACAAGCTCCATACTCATTTACCATGTCGTATACTTTTTTGTTTGCTTGTTCTTCACTATCAGCTTTTACTTTAACTGAAAAACCCTCTTCAAAAGCTACCCCTACTCTATACTCTTTCATCTTTTCCTCTCTCTTGTTAAAAATTGTATCCCAATTACTCTTTACTTGTTCTTCTGGTACTTGCGATCTTCTTCTTGTATCTCCTTTACCCATGCCTACTCCAATGTCTTAAACATTTATCAAAGTGTTCTTGTGTTGTTTTTGGTTTTTCTGGCTCTTTTTCAAATATTGCTTTACACGATTCCTTTTCTTCCTCGTATTTCAAAGAATGGTCTATATATTCTCTTATTTGGTCTAAAACTTCTTCTTTAGTAAACTCTCTAGCTTTTACTTCATTGTCGTTGTTTTCTACACATGTAGCACCATGTCCACATACAATTTCAAAAACTTCTTTTATAAATTCTTCGTTAGTCATTTACTTTATCCTCTCTGGTAGATAAGTGTTAGTTTTCCTCCATACATAGCCATCTTGGAACAGGTTTTGTTGGCTTTCAAGGGCTAAGAACAACCAACCATCTCTAACAACTATCTACCTTATAACATCTCGTTTAGTTACCCTCTAACTAAACTATAATAAGATTAATTCATGATATATTCATGTGTCAAGAAATTTATCAATCTTTTTTTCTACTAATCTTTTTTGTTGTTCGGTCAAAAGTTCGTAAGCGTATTTACCGCGTAAATTTTGCTTTTTTGAACGGATAAGCGCGTCAGCTTTATTTTTTTGATAATAACGCTTGTAAGCTTGTGAACATTTTTCCTTATTTCTTTGCGCCCATGTTTGTTTTTCCATATTTCTCTCCTAGAATGGTGGTGTATCATCATTGAATATTGCTTCAATGTCATTAATATTTTTCTTATCTTGGCTACCCAGCTTGTCTTTTGGATTGTATGTGTTGATCTCGCCATATAGTTTACCATTTTTGGCTTTCTTAACGTCTACATTTATCCATTCATCTGGATTGCCTAACTCTTTTTTTAGCCATACTGCTAACTGTTTCTTGTTTATTCCGATTCTCATTTCAATAAAGTCTTTGTCTGATGCATTAAAGTACAAACCCTCAGAAAATTTTTTATCGTTCTGTGCCATTGTCTACCTCGTGTATTAAGTTAAATAATTTGTCATCTACAACAAATTCTTCTGTTTTTTCTGTAAACTCTTGCTCTGATAACAAAGCAAAAGCATATTCCATAAGTCTTTGTTCGAGATATTCCTCATATTCTGGGTTTCTCTCGATTTCATAGACTTGGAATTTGTGTGGACACCAATTAATAAAATGTGTCTTCTCTGGTGCATACCCCAAACGATCTAGTACATACTGTTGACCGAATATCTGGGTTGTATACTTAGATTTTATATCCTCTAATGAATAGATATCTTCTCCCATTTTAGGGCATTTCGCTTCGCATATTGTCTTGAAACAGTCAGTTACGCCATCTGGTGTTGATGATAGACTGACTATTCCTTTCTCTGTTTGTGCAAAATCATGCAATTCAAAGGATTTTTGGTTGTCTAAGATAAAATAAAAGTCTTTACCTTTTTTACCTCTAAAATCAGCATACGATTTAAGGGCGTTTATTTCATTATTGCGACCATACTCAACATAGCCGAGTGCAAAGCTAGAAATTTGTGTTTTTTCGCCTAAAATATCCATTTGAAGTCGTGTATTTCGCTTACCATGACTCCCTCTGCCTTTGATGTATTTGTTAAACCCCAAATAGTCAATAAATTGGCTAGATGATAGGTTGTAATACTTACGCATTGTCTAAGTCTTGTTCTGATTTAGCTTTCTTGCTAACAGGTTTAGGTGTTGGCTCGATTTCTGCATCCGAATAAAACAAATCATACACATTAAGAATCTTGAGGACTGCGCGATCAAACCCTCTTTTCTCTGCCATTGCATAGTAATACTTAGACATACAGTTTTGAGGACTTGCTTCCCCATAGCTTTCAATAACCATATCGCCTTTAGTGGCAATACATTTGATTGCTACACACACATCATATCTGCTTTCTACATCATGAAATTTACAGGTAATTCCCTCGATTCCTGCTACTTTCTCAATTGCATCATGTGTTATTAACCATTGTCTTGATTGACCATGAAACCAAAAATCAGCATCACGATCATCTTTGCTCTTAGGTTTAGTGAGATTGTACTTATCAGCAAACTCACTTCTTGAATTATCTTTACTCATATTATTCTCCATTTACTATATATGGAATATATTATCATAAGTATTGAATATATCAAGATTAACTGATAAAGTTATTTTCAGTAAGTGGTTTTATTTAGGTTTGTAATAAAAACAAACAAAAACAAAACAAAGAAACAAGTAATTAAATACTTGTAAAGAAAAAATTAAATTAATATCACGAATAGAGGGGAAAGTACAATGGAAAATGATGATTTAACAAGATTCTATCAAATGATGGATAATTTATATCCAAATCAACCTAAATTAAATAACGATCAGAAAAGGTTTTGGTACTTGGCTTTCAAAGAATATGACATAGAAAGTCTAGTCAGATGTCTACATGAACACACTAAAAGCGTTGAACGTGGCAGGTGGAGACCAGAGATATCAGATATCATGAAGTATTTATCACAGGATAACTCACAATTAGATGAAATCTGGCAGATGTTTTTTGACAGAAAATATGACAAAATTCAGGATGAATTAGCAAAAGAAATCTATCTCAAAATGGGCGGTTTATCTTTGAATCGCTTAACCTCTAAGGAGCTAGAATACAAGAAAAGAACATTCATTGACTTGTATATGAACAGGAAATCACTAGAAAAGATACAGAATTTACCACCTAAAGCTAAGAAAACACTATTGGAGAAGAAATGATTAGACTACATGATGAAGAACTAGAACGAGCAGTCGATAAACTTAGGACTGTTGGTGCTGAATTAGGTAAAGCAGAAAGCAGGTACGAACTACTTGTTGCTAAACAAAAACAGATTAAAGCAGAAAAATTCCTTGAAACCAAAGGGTCTGGCATGACCATCAAAGAGAGAGAAGCAATGGCAGAAGTTGATAAGGAAGTAATAGCTTTTACAGACTTGATAGCAGAGCAAAAGAAGAAGTATATAACTCTTAGATACGAATTAAGTAGTATTACTGAGTCTTGTAATCTTTTTCGTACTAAATCTGCAAATATCAGGGGAGAAAAGAAACTCTATGGAGAGTTAGGTTAATTAATAGGAGAGGGTATGAATATATTAAAATATAAAGACATAGTTTTTGAGTTACTGAGTTCCTCCCCTATGACTAGAGATAACGACACGTTGTTGATATCTCTAGTTTGGGATGTACAACTCAAACAAAAAGACTATATAGGTTCGAGGGATTTTCTTGATGTTATGCGACTTGGATATCTTGCTAAACCTGAATCGGTTACAAGAGCCAGAAGAAAAATACAAGAAGATAATCCTTTACTTAGAGGTAAAACACATGGTAAAAGACAAGAAGAACAGTCAAATGTTCTAAATCAATTAAATCAATGGGAGGAAAACAATGAGTATAGATAGGATGATAGGACAACAGGTTGCCTATGAACAAACTAAAAACTTTTGTACCAAACTAAAAGAAGACATAGTAAAACAAGGTTATAAAGGAAGTTCTGTTCAATCTGTAATTAGATTCTGTGAATCTCAAATAGAGGGTTTAGATAATACAATCAGTGGCTCACTAGACGAAATGCAAAAACAATCGGAGGGAGAAGATGATAGACAAGATCACAGAGATTTGTAATCAACTACCTGATGTAGTTAAGGCAGTTATATTTGTATCAGCTATTAGTATCTTCTGGTCGCTGGTACTCTAGTGTATCGAAATAAAAAACTATTAGAACTTATGCGGGAACTAGACTGTCAGCATTGTGGTGCGAGTGATGGAACTGTATGTGCCTGTCACTCAAACCAATCTCGCCATGGTAAAGGAATGGGTTTAAAAGCACCTGATTCCCTTGTTGTTGCTCTTTGCCACAGGTGTCATTATGAAATGGATAATGGGAAGCAGTTAAGCAAACAAGAACGTAGAGAGATGTGGACTGAAGCATATGTCAAAACAATGAGAACATTAATTGAAAGTGAGAGGTTAATTATTAATGATAAAAATTGAAAACAACGTACCTATACCAGACGACAACGCATATAACATAAAGTATAAAGAGGTATTCGATACTTTCGACCAAATGGAAAAAGACCAATCTATAGTAGTCAATACTATAAAAGCAGTTAATTCATTACGAAAGTACGCCAAAGACAAGCAAAGTAATATTTGCTACAGAAAAATAAGTGAGAATGAATTTAGGGTATGGAGGATAAGATGAGATTCTTAACACGACTCGATGCTAAAGCATTCGATTTAGAATGCAAAAACCTAGATGGAACTAAGAGATGGTCTGATGAGGATATCAAGATACTGTATAAAATAGAGGATGCAGAGCCAAAGTCTAACGGAATTGGCGAAACTCACTTCCCTTGGGGTTTGAATCCTAATCTACAATACTATATGATAGAGCAATACAAACTACATGGCGATGACTATTTGAAATCAATAGGCACAAGGGTAGAACAAGAGAGGAAAAAGATAGGTAAGAAACGTGAAAGCTGATCTACTATCACTTCTGACTGCAAAGTCTATGAACTATGAACTCTCTAGTGGTAATCACGATGCTATTACTTCTGAGGATATTGCACATTTTTTAGGAACTAGGGGATTGGACAATAGAGAATACGATTTTCTCATGGCGAAATACACAGATAACAACTATGCTAGATCATTGGTATTCGATGATATCTACGAGGATGTTTGTGGAATATTTTTTAAATACATTAGCCCAGAAGAAATAAGAGGGGATAAATATCTAATTAGAAACTTTATCAACTTATCATTAAGAGAAGTCATTATGACTGTCTGCCCTTTCTGTCAAGGCAGAGGTGTTGTCAAATCTAAAAACAGTATCGACAAGTGCTATCATTGTGAGGGTACAGGACAATTCATTTATGATGATGATAATCGACCAGAGTTTTTAGGTATGGATAAAAAAGATTATATGGAATTTAAAAAACCTTACATGGAACTATTAGAGTTTGTAAAGAACATTGAGATTAATGCTCTAGCTAAAATAGGAGATGAATAATGAAAAAATCATGCAAAGCAAATAAAAATAAAATAACCCCTAAAAAACTTAAATATAACGGTAAAAAAGATGTTTATACCTTAAGAGGTGTAAAAGGGGTAAAGAGACAAGGGTATCCTTATCCAATTAAATAAACTTAAATGGACTAGCTCACTCATCCTCTCTTGTGGGTTAGTCTTGACATCATTTAATTTCTATCCAATGAATCTTTATGTGCAGTTTATCGGTGTGCTGGGTTGGTTGGTTGTCGGAATCAAAACTAAAGATCATCCAATTTCTTTTGTGAATGGAGTTGGATTGGCAATTTTAGGTTTTGGCATAGTTTATAGCCAAACTTTGTAAAAAAAGTAGCCCTAGAATCGCCATAATCCAATTTAAATGAGGTGTCTGATACGATTATAACCCACTAATGCGTAAGTCTATTCTCGTCCATTGTAGAGTCCTTTTCATGGGTGTCGCCTGATTCATCCTCTGTATTGTCCTGAATCATAGCTAACTTAGGTTTTAGCGCAGGAATCTTACTAACCAGACCTTGTAATTCTTCAATTAACTCAGCGTCTGACCTTTCTTGTCCTTTATCTACATTTAAATTTATATTCTGAGAACTAAACCCACCCATTTCTAAAACTAATTTTGCTGTATTCAATCTAACCGTATCTTGATCCGAGTGTAATAAGTTTTGTAATACAGATATTGCTAGTCCAGATGTAGATGTAATCCTTTCTTCATTTTTTTCTCTAATTTCGTTTGTATATTTATTTTTTAAATATCTACCCATTTGTTTAGAATTTTTTTCCCATCCTGCTAATTTCGCAGACTGAGAAGCATTACCTGCGCTTTTTCCTTCACAATATAATTCTACAAATTTCATTTCTTGTTCTTTATCTATTTTTTTCGGCATCTGCATTCTCCAATAACCATATCTTTAATTTATTAATTGTCTCTTTAGGTAAAGGTAAGTCTTTTCTATATTTAATCCAAGACTTATCCAATACGAGACTCCCATCTATATCTACTTGTGTATCACTTCCTGAGACGTGGCTAACAAGTGTTATAGTTTTGTCGTTTTCATCTACGACTAATCCGATTGATATACAGTCAGCTAATGTATTTTCTAATTCTTTTATATTTGTCCACCCAGAGGTTGGGGTAATTGCGTCTTCCCAATTAATCACTACTAATTTTGGTTTCATTTTTTACTTCTTAGATAATTAAGATAATCAGCACCCTCTTGTACTTCCCAAAATACTTTAATAAAGTCTGGATGGTCTTCTGTGAGTTCAGTATTAAATACAGCAACAGCACAAGCTGACATCATCTTACATGGAAGATTAAGTTGTCTTGCAAAGTTGTCGTACTTTTTATACGAGCCAACCTGTACACAATGCATAATTTTATCTGAGTTAGCATCCTTGATAGGACTGTATCCTGATACATGAGTATGACCTGCTATCAATAAGTGGTCTCTTGCATTGAACAATGCGTGTTTAACAATACCATGAGCTGTATTGTACATGGAATGTCCTCTGAAGTTATGAGAACAGTTTACCTTTATTTCGTGTTTAGGTAGTTTGATTTTAAGTCTTGCGTTATGTTCTGAATATACAGACTTCAATGGTTTGCACATCCATTTAATCGGATCGCCCTCCATAGCCCACATATCATGGTTACCTGCAACGATAAATATATAAGGTGTTGCATTAACTAACCACTCTACTAACTGCCATTGTTGTTCGCCATTAGTTGTTTGGTCTGCCCATAATCCTGCTAATTTACCACGTCTAGCCCAATTATTAGACAAATCACCAACAGAACAGGCATACATACCATCTGTCTTATTAACGATATCTATGTGGTTTCTAAGTGATATCCAGTCACAACCATCATCATCAACATGAGGGTCGCCTTGTATGTAAAGACCTATAGGTTTTGGGTCTTTTATTTTTATGTTTATAAATTTATCTTTTCTTTCTCTGGCATCTTTTCTTTTAAAGACTTCAGTTCTTGCATCAATTAGTTCTTCTGTAGTCCAATCTGTTTCTGTTCTTTCTTCTAGTTCATAATTTTTCATTACTTCTGGATGACATGTTTTCTTTCCACAAGTCTTACACTTCCATCTTCTTACTTTTCTTTCAGTACCATCATGTCCATTCTTAATTAAATGCTCAGACTTACAATGAGGACAACGCAAAGCATTGCCATCATCATCTCTTTGTATGATACCAACCCTACTAAGATTGCCACCATTGTTATGTATGGTCATTTGTTTTTTTCCTGTTTGATTAAATATTCGAGATACCACTTAGCTTTCTCTAAGTCTTGTATAGGTGTGCCTTTATAAGGGAATCGGGTAACGTATTTCACGATGTTCCCACGAACATAATCCATATCCCATGATCTTATGTATTCGATTGTCTCTATACCTTTAGTATAGTGACTTGGTCGATTAATAAGGTCTTCTTTCTTCTTCATCAATCTTGTCCATAACTTCATCCCAAGTTATTGGTGTACAATTTAAGAACACTATACCACCATATTTATAGTCAAGTCTATTATTGATTCTTGACTTAATGCTGATTTCTGCTTTGGGATCAATCGCATGGATTGCTTTGATGATTTGCATTTCCCTTTTTGTGTAGGGAATATTTGCACTCATAGTTATCTCCTATTAGTTTAAGCATATATCCATTTAGTAATGTAATATGACATAACCAATATAAGTATAAACTCTAAGACTGATAGTTCAGGTCTTAGATATTTCGTTCTTACCTTACTTAATAAGAACTTAATTATCTTTATCATCGCATTAAAGGATTACTATTTCTAGCTTTTAAGCCCTCTAATTCTGTTCTAAGTATTGATAATTCTTTTTCTAGTGGGGCAATATTAGGTACTGATCTTCCTTCAACCACCTCTAGTCTGTTTAAAATCTGCCCGACTTGAACAAACAATCCACCTAATGTAATAACTAGTCCTAGTATTCCTGCTATTGTCTTGATGTCCATAGTCTGTCCTCGTAAGTTTGATTTGGGTAAATGTTTCTAATATCAACATAGTTACTGTTAGTGTATGTACCTATATCAATACTTTGTAATTCAGGTTGTATAAATATATCTGTGTTTACTTTTGAGTAAGAAGATATTTTATTATCTTTAGCCATGACTTTAGCTACTATCATTTGTGTAGCTTTTAGCTGACCATCTATTGTTTTAATTTTGTCTGCCACTTTAATAGATATTTCTTCTATTGTTAGTTCGGTTTCAAAACTCCTACTGTTGTCTTGTGTGCTTTCAGATACTCCTGCTGATTCTGTTTCGACAGCTCCTCCTGTATCTTCACCCACTTCCGTATCTCTTTCTGTTTCTTCGACAACTTCTGTTTCATTTACTTCCTCCACAGGTGCTTCAACTATTTCTTCAAATACTTCTTCGATAGCAGGTTCTTCTATAACTTCTTCTACTATCTCAGGTTCTATCATAGCAGGAGCTAATACAATAGTCTCCTCTACAAATTCTTCTTCTATAAAAATAGGTTCTTCTATTATCTCTACAATTGGTTCTTCAAATACCACTTCTTCAATAATAGGTTCTTCGTAAACAAATTCTTCTATATATATCTCTTGTATATCATTCGATATTTCTGTAATAGCTGATTGTGTTGCAACATCTACTACTACAGGATCATACTCGATAAACAATGTAGGACTTTTTAGGTCAGCACCATAATGAGATATAGAATTACTGTTCTCATTAAAAGTATATCTAACTGTTATATCGTAATCTTCTTGGCTATTATTACCAATAATAATTGAATCAGTATGTGTGCAATAATAACAACCATCGTTGTTTATAGTTTTAGTCTGTGTAGTTACATTGCCATTATCATCTACTAAAGTTTGTGTTATCTCTACGTTTTGTTCTATCTGATTCCAGAACCAAATATCTGCACCTGCCGTAGATGTAAACCCATTATTAATAATACCTTTAGATAATCCTGCATTATTTTGTAATGAGATACTATTTTCTATGTATTCTCCATCAACACCTGCTGCAATATTATTGCCATGATTGTGGTCATTTGTTCCAGACCAACCATTGGCAAAGCTATTGCCATCATAAATTTGTTGGTTAAGGAGATTTTCTGTGGTGTCTGAATTTGCCACTAGAGGTAGCATTAACAGTATCAAAAACTTTTTCATTACCGAGTTCATCCCATCGTTGTTTAGCTTGTTCACCAATCAATCCATCTATAGGACATGGTGTACCTGCATCCATCATAGATTTCCAAACAGACTTGTCTTGGCACATCAATGATATTGCTGCGACTTTCATACCTAAACCATTAAGCAGTTTAGCTTTCTTTCTGCGTTCACATTCCATATCGTGATAATAAGTACCCATAGATGTGCTAAAGCCAATAACAGTCATGCCAATAGAAAGGGGTATTACACAACTGTCTTGACCATATACTGACATAGCAGGTGCTGTTGCAGAATTAACAGCAGTCTCTTGATTGGAGTTATTAGTTGTAGAATTAGTTGTGGTATTAGTTTGTCCGCCAGTATAGTTATTTGTTGTTTCTTGCGAGTAACCACCTGATATAGAGGTATTACTGCCCGAAGCATTTGTCTGATTATTTGTTGTTGCACCTGTTGACGAGGTATCTGATACAGCATCTTCTATTGCGTAACCTAAAATTAATACAATTATTACAACAAGTGCTATATATATTCTATCCACGACATTTCCACTTACGAAGTGCTAGTGCTTTACGAGTTGGTCTTCCTTTAGAGTCTTTCATAGGACCTTTAACACCAGACATTCTTGCACAAAAACTTGCACGTCTTCCTGCTGCTTTAGAACCTGGCTTTACTTTACCTGTTACAGGTCTTTTTAAATTAGCACCTGTAGTACGTTTAAAATGTTTTCTTCCTGCTTCGTTTAATCCACCAGTTTTGCTTTGATATCTTTTAGCTACCATGTTATCTCCTTGTTGCAGCGGAACCGAAATAGAATCCTGATATCGCTGCTAAAAAATGCGTGTCTGCTGTAGTAATAACTACACCTGATATTCCTTGAAATGTTGTAACTTCTTCTATACTGCCGAATATCCACCAACCCTCTTTAACTTGTTCAAGATACATAAGGTGTACTTGTACTGATGGGTCTAAGAATACTGCTATCTTAGGTAAACAGATAATAAAAAACACAGCTAATAATGCCATCCATCTTCTTGTTGTAGATTGATATTGACTGTTATCTTTTCTTGCATCTTCTACTGATGCACGATTTATCTCTGCTCTTTGCATAAGATACTTTTGTTGGTCTGCTGCGTCTTTAGATTTTTGTGACCATATAGAAAGTAATCCAGTAAATAAACTAGAGCCAAGCATTGTTATAACTTCAAAAGGTATCATTCAACTTTCCTTAATTTAATATCTCTAAATTCTTTTAATTTAACCAATTGTTCTTCAACATTTGCAGTTAGTATACCTTTAGACTGCTGATCTTTAATGAATTTTTGTATTTCAGGAATAGTCATGTTTTCCATTTGCTTAACTAAATATTGCGCTCTTTTGTCTATTGTTAATGATTTAACTCTAGCATCAGTAGACGTTAGTCCTAACTCAGCATTTTTAATTCTTTTTGCTATGTTATTTAAAACTTTTTCGTTTATGTTTTGTGGATTTTTTAATATTTCATCTGCTAATATTTGTCTTCTTTCTTCTGGTTTTGCTTCTTCCATTCTATTAAAAATGTCATATGCAATTCTAGTATTTCTAGACTTTTCTGTATTATCTTCTTTAGCTATTTCTGATATTTCAGAAAACTTACCTGCTCTTTTTTCGAATATATCTTCATAGCTTTCGCCAAAAAATCTTCTTAACACAGGAATATCTCTTGGTGATGGTGTCTCTCCATTATAAAGTTTACTTGTTACATTTAATATTCTTTGTAAAAATTGCCCAGGTCCACCAAAATATGTACCTGCTAAATATTTTAAACTTTCAGGAGACACTTCATATCCTAGATTTTTAGCAGTATCAGCTAATGCCATTGCCATTTCTCCACCATATGTTCTAGCTGTCCATGGATATATTTTTTCAGAACTGTGCATGTTTTCATTTTCTAACCACTCAGGTCTAATTGCCCTTCCCAATCCGTCTTCATTAGCCATAAGTTCAAAGTATGGTCTTACTGGTGTAGGAACAAGACTTCCACCAAATGGGTTTAATGTATCTAAAAACTCATTTCTAATTTCATTAGCTACAGTACCACCATCTTCTTTTAGTCCACCAGAAAAATATTGTTGCATTTTATCCATGCTAACTTTTAAAGGAACAAGAGCATAACCTATAGGTAATGAAAAATATTTAAGTTCTTCTCCCTCTGTTTGCATAGAAGGTGGCATCATAAATACTAAATTTCTGTTTGTTATCCAATTACTTCCATTAGTAGATTTAATTTTTTCTCTCCACTCTGGATCGACTTGACTATTATAAAAATCTAATCCGCTTGTTATTGCTGTTAGTCCAGCTAACGTAGCAAATAAATTCTTTTTACTTTTTGTTACATTACCATAAAGTATTTTGTTAGCTTGTATAGCAGGGTTAGCAAACAAATAACCTGCTCTTATTATTCCTACATTTTTACCGCCTAATGTAGGGTCAAACGATGAGTTTCTTGCTGCCAATGCCGCTTTATCAGCACTATATCCTTTGTTTCTCATCATTCTAAAAACACCAAATCTTGTGCCATCTTCAAACATTTTATTAAAATCGTTTATAGCATCATCTATTTTTTCTGCCTTTTGTTTCATACCTGCAGTAAAAAAACTTCCATCTTTTGTCATGTTAGCTAGACTAGCAACTTTATCTTCTACTTGTTGTACTGTAGATAAACCATATCCACCAACAGCTCCTCCACTTTCTTTAAACTCTTTATATTGTTTAAATAATTTTTCCTCGTTTGGATTTGTTGGTTTTGTTCCTTTTTCCATTTTATAGACAGTTTTCATATCTGCGCCTATGTTTTTTGGATTGAGAAGCTGTAAAGAATCTTTAGTAACATCACCCTTAATACCCATTTTAGTAATACTATTTACAAATGATTCTGTTCTATCTCTAGATAAGTTAGGTATCATAAACTCAGGGCTGTACCTTGTATATAAGCTACCTAGTCTTCTGTTTATCCATGTAGCAGCATTAAATATACCTTTAACAAATTCGTTATTAATATCTTTTCTTCTTCCTTTAAATGCAGCTGCGAGTTTTGGGTCTTTAAAACTAATTAAAGTTCTTTCTCCGTTTTCGAATATACTTAATGTATTATCACTAGGTTTTACATTATCTTGAAAAGTAGTTTTGTCAGTTTGTTTAAAGTATGGCGTAGCATCTTTTCTTGTTTTTACAAACACATCAGCTATATCTTTGTTCTGATCTAATAATTTTTTAAATGCTATGTTTGCTTTATTTGTTTCTGCACGTCTTATTGTTTGTGCTAAATTTTCGTTTATATTCTGTCTTATAGAAGCTACTTCTAAGTCACTTCCTTTTTGTGTTTTTATGCCTGTACTAGTTACTTCCCCTACTGTATTTCTAGGATTAAAGTAAGACGGTATATCTGTTTCATCGTTTATTCTATTTAATGGAACATAATCAGGTCTTTCTTTTCTCCAAATGTCTGCTTGTTTTTTAGAAACCAATCCACCTGCTTCTGCTGTGTCTAATATTTTTCTTGATAAAAATTGTAGTTCTTTTATTTCTGCATTTAACAAATCCATTGTTCCATTCTTTTTTGCTTTATCTAGTATTAGCTGTGCTGACTTTGTATTGATACCTGCTGCATTATCTCCTAATCTTTTGTTTACATTTATTGCATGTTTAGCATAAAGTATACTGTCTAGTGTTTTTGATAACTCATCTGCAGTTCTTTCGTTTCCGTGAATCATAGTTCCTTTTTTTATTAATCCGTCATTAATTGCCTTATTCGTATCTATAATTGCATCAGTTTGGTCTTTTATTTTTTGTTCTGACAATCTTTTTTGTAAGTAGTAGTCGGCATCATCCTTACCTAATGTTTTTAAAAAAACTTTATTTTGACTAAACATTCCCTCACTATCTTTATACAAACCACCCGCTACTTCATCTTGTATCATTCTTTGTCTTATATTTTCATCATCCCAGTTTTCTCTAGCACTTAAATATCTTTCTTCGTTTTCTTTTAAAAAGTTTTCTTGTTGTTTTTTTCTAAGTATATTTAATCTTTCGCTTAATGTTCCTACATCTTTATCTGTATTTATTAATCTAAGAACATCTCTAGATTCTAAACCTTCTATTTTACTATAAGCTTTACTAAAAGCAGCCCCAGTTAAACCTAACCCTGCTCCTAATGCTGCGCCAGTAAATCCTGCGCTAGTTAATTCATCTATTGTTGGCATACGTTGTTCGTCAAAACCTTTTTCTACAGTAACTCCACCTGCTCCTATTCCTGCTCCTATAGCTCCTTGTCTTATAGTTGCATCTTTTATAGCATCCATACCTCTTTTACCTTTTGCCCCAGGTATCAAGTTAATCATTGCGTCAGCTAACATTCTTCCTGCAGATATGTTATCTGGATTAATCATTTTTTGTGCTATATAAGAACCTGCTGCACCAGAAGCTAAACCTCCAATTATATAACCAATAGGTCCTGCAACAGTTGCACCAGCTATTCTCCCTGTTTCGCTTATTCCTATTTCGGCAGCTAATGCTGTTCCCATTTGTGTTAAAGATGCTTGTTTTTGTGGGTCGATTACAGGATCAATATTTGTTTTGTCTCCTAATAATGTAGAGTTTTTTAATGGTGCATTTCCACCCAGCTCAACAGGTACATTTAGCTCAACACTATTTTGTTTTAAAAGTTCTTTTGGTACTATCAAATCGACCACACTATTCTCCTGTTATTGTATATCCTTGTTGTTCGAGTGCGCTTACTAGCTGTTCTCTTGTAAGATTTGGATTATCTCTTAAATATAAATCTACTTGTTCTTTTGTAAGAGTCTGTGCTGTTTTAGTTGTGTCAGGTAAAAAACTACTTAATGCAGACTTAGTTGCAGTTGGTGTAGTAGCTTGATATCCGTATGTTCCATCTTTTCTTTGATATACAGAAACTTTTGCATCATCACCAACAGCAGCTTTACCTGCTTGTAAAGCTTCAGCTCCTGTTCTGTAAATGTTTTGTTCTTTGCCTACAGAAGTAGCAGCTTCTATTGCTTGTGTTACAGGTGTTTGACCTGGTCTTGTATCTTTCATTAACTCTAAACCATATTTTAACATCGCTGCATTTAAAACTTCTTTTGCTGTAGATTGAGTTGTTGGTCTTAATGTTTGGCTAAGTCTTATTCCTGGCTCTCTATTAATATCTACTATTGGCGCTTGTGGTCTAGCTTGTGGTATTTCTTCTTCTGCAAAAGGATCAAACCCTAATGCTTTAGCTCCTTCATATGCTAATAAACCTGTTCCTACTACGGGTATTGCCCTTGCAGCAAGTCTTCCTGCACCTAGTGCTGTACTGCTTAAAAAGCCACCTTCTGCCATTCTTTTAGCTAATGGACTAGCTTTATTAGGGTCAAATATTCTATAACCACCTGTAGTGTTCATTTTTTTATTACCCTCTGCAATTATTTTTTGTTGTTCTCTTTGTAAATTTAATGCAGCAGTTCTTTTTCTTATTTGTTCTTGAACTCTAGGATCGTCTTCATCAAGTGATGGACCGAGTATACCTCTAAATGTTCCACCTATATTAAATTTTCTATTAGGAACTCTGTCTTCAAATTTAAACCTTTGTCCAGAAGACCTTTCGTTTAATATTTTTTTTATTTCTTTTGTTTTTTTAGCTATCTTTTTTTGTACTCTTATGTCATCTTCAGGCAAATCTATTGGATTAACTTCTGTTCCTTGCAAAATTCCAGGATAAAATGTTTTAGATTGGGAAGGTCTTATAAATACACCCGTAGTTCCTGGTAATTTAATTTTCTTTTTTCTTGCCATTTATATCTCCTAGAGTAATCCTTTATAATATTGCATCAAATCTACTTCAGGCAATCTTATTCCTGCTGTTGCTGTTGGCATTCTTAATGACGGCATAGTAGGAGCATCGGGTTGTTGTAATAATCCTCCAATACCTTGTAACAAATTCATTGTTTCTGGTCCTGATAAATTACTAAATTGATCTCCCAAATTAGATAACATTCCCATTATTCCGCCAGGTTTTACTTGTCCTGTTTCTAAGTCATATGCACCGCCTACACCTTGTTGTATTAATTCTTGTGTAGCTTGTGGAACTATACCTGATGTTGCGCTATCAGGAATAAAAGGTTTATCTTTATACATTTGTTGTAATTCGAAAGGTGTCATACGGGCAGGTCCGCTAACCATACCTCCTGGTCTAACAGGTCTTACCCCAAGCGCAAAATCTAATAAACTTATAGGTCTACCATCTGGTCCTATTGATCCTACTATTTGATTCATAATAAAAGTCTCCTTAACTTAATAATCCGTATAATGCCCCTGCGGCAGCACCCCATGGACCCATTGATGTCATAAATGTGCTTCCTCCAAAAGGAGCCCCTAAAGCAGCACCAGTTAATGCTCCACCTGTCATATTCGCTAGTGTGCTTGGTCCTTCCATACCGCCAGTTTGTGATACAGTTCCTGGCAAAATAGTGTTACCTGCAACATTTGCATATCTTGTTAAAGCATCATATGGCGCAGCTTGTTCAAATGAGAATCTACGCATAGCTTCTGTTATAGGTTGTTGCGCTCTTGCTGTTTCTGCTGCACCTACTTGAGCTAGTGTTGCTGCAGGTTGAGCAAATGTACTCATTATACTAGGAGCAAGTCCGAGTGTTGCAGCTTGTGTTTTCATAACATCGCCATACAAATCACCATACATTTTTGTTGCGACATCAGATTGCTTTGTAAGCATATCTTTTAATACTTCAGATTCTACTATTCCTTGTCTTGTACCACCTAATTGACCTGCTTGTGTAGCACCACGCCTTGTTTGTTGTAACAACCTAGATGTGCTTTCTTCTATAGGTCTTAGTCTTGCTGATAAAACTTCATCTAACATAGGATCTTGAAATCTTTGTACAGGACTCATAAGTGATTCTTGAAATCCTGGAACAATAGAACCTAATCCTAATCCTGCTTGAGCTAATGCTGCTTGTTTTTGTAACTCTTCTGCTTGATAAACAGTAGGACTAGCTTCAGCATAAGTTCTTCCTGGATAAAATTCTTGCGGTCCTTGTTGATATAATTGTTTTGCTTGTCCAAATATATCTGTTAAATAAGGTTGTTGACCCGCCCATGGATCAGCTTTTTGGACAGTATTAGTACCGCCACCTCCACCTTTACTCATATAAATCTCCTAGTGTATGGTTGTAAGTTCTTTTCCGAGTATGGTATATGTTTGTTCATATCCGAAATCTTTTAATTTTTTAATAAATCCTTTGCGACATACTGTTTCCATGGCATTACAATCTTGTTCTTGTGACCATTCTTCCAGTATCTCTAGTGTTTCTGCTACCCATGTGTCCATTTGTTTGCCACCTAATGTAACGATACGACACACTTTCTTTTGTGGATAGTTTAGAATCTGTGTTGTTATAACTGCTTTAATTTCTTTGCCATTATCTTTGTCAAAGATAACCCACAGTTGCATTTCTTTTTCTTTTAAGAAGAAGTAGATATCATGTACATCCATTTCTTCTTGGGATTTGTTATTACCCATTTCTACATATTGTTTACAATCTTCCCACACGTCATCAATATACTCTGCAGGTATACCAGATACATAAATCATTGCTTTCTCCTATTGACTTACTTGTATAATACTGAGTGTAACAGATGGTGTTGATGGAGCAAATGCTGTAGCTGAAGTATTCTTCAAAGTAACATCTGTGTCATCTGATGCCCACATTGCTTGTAAATATTGTCCTGCTGTTATGCTAAATATTCCATTTCTTGATACAACTTTCTTCTGCCCATTCTCATGTAGTGTACTAATAATTGTAGATGATGCTGATGTAGCTCCATTTATCTTTGGAAAAAAATATACAGTTTTTGTACTAGCACTATCGGATGTTAGTGAAGCATGAAAACTAATATAGTATTTGCCTGTATGAGTAAAATTTAATTTAGTTGTATCTGTACCATCTACAGATATACCTTGTTTATCTCCTGTAGTATTCCAAGTAATTCCATAAGCTGTATCTGCTAATGTTGGTGATTGGTCTACTGTTGATGAAAAAAAACCAAAGTCTCCTGCACCACTGCCACCTGCAAATGCTCTCCATACAGTACCATCATAGTAATATAGGTTTTCACCTTGTCCTGGATTCCAGTTAGTGCCATCAGCATAAGCAATATCGCCTTGCTTTACTCTGCTAGGTGCAACATTCTTTTCTTCTATAAATGCTATAGGGTTTTCTTGTAATGCCCCTTGTAACTTAGTAAGTTCTTCAAATATATATCTTGGTAAATCTTCTGAGTTAGCAGGTACAGGATTAGGTACATACTTAGGAGCTTGTGCCATTATCTTTCCCCTATAACTTCATACTCTAAATCATAGCCATTTAGTTCAAATGGACTGTTATCTGTGTGTTGAAATCTTACTGCGATGTATTTACCTGTTGATCTGCAATCTACTTTGTTATTAAGTGTTGGGTCAAAGTTTTGTCCTGCTGTATAAGTATATGTACCATTAGGAGACATAGAACTTCCAACTGATATAACAACCTGTCCTGAACCACCTACTTTAGGTGTTAGTTTTCTTACTTGTTTAACAGTATTGGTATTACCATCTAAGGTTAATCCTTTTCTTTCTAGTGTCGATATGTAGTTTTCACCATCGAACTGTCTGCCAAAATCACCACGATACAATTTAGTATCTGCAACACCTGCCATTAATATACTTCTTTCTGTAGGATTATAGGTTCTTTCTCCCCATACCCCACTATAATCTGTCCATGTATCTGTCTGTGTATTCCAAGTTATGGATGTAGCACCAGGGTCTACAATTCCATTACCAATGTGATAAATGTCAGGCAAATCACGAAAAGTAAATGAGTTATTAACATAGTTATAAATTAATGCTTTGTTACAGTATTGCGACCCTACAGTAGGATAGCATACCCACATTTCTGTTTGCTGTACGTTATGTGCAACAAAAGTGAGATTATAGTATGCATCATTTATGTTATCAAATAATTCTTTTTTAACTAGATCAGTAGCTACAGATTGTTTTCTTACTCCATCATGTACCACTAAATCACCTTGAGTAACTACAAAATGTCTACCATCGAACTCAGCTATACAGTTTCTAGTCAATACGCCTGTATCGTTAAATAACTTTTGGAAACTAAATACTAGATTACCACCGATGTAGTTAGCTAACCATGTAGAGTTTTCTTTGTATATTACAAATGATTGTTTAAGTGCTAGACCATCAACAATAAAGTCTGACTCATCACCTATAGTAACTTCTCCTGCATCATTAGTAGAAGAAGATGTCCATGATGATGGATAACTAAAGTTTTCTGCTGCATCACCCCATTTAACTTTGTTAGGAAATTCTGTACTAGATGTTGTTATTCCTAATGCCATCAAATAATTACCAAATGATTTAATAGTTTTGCATATATCTGCTGCATCCCAATTAGGTAAATCTACAAAGTTAGTAGCACCTACGTTAGGTAATGCTTGTGGTTTATCTACACCATTACAGAAAACAGGAAGACCATTATACACAGTTCCTGTCCAATTACCTATGGTTGTTAAATTAGTGCTATAATCGCCACCTGAAGTCCTTGTAACGTCTGTATGAGTAGTCCCATCAGTTCTATAAATCTTAGCTGTGCCTGGATAAAACCAATACGATGCTGTTCCAGTAGACCAATTAAGTACAAAGTATGGAGCTACTGTAGGTGTGCCAAATACTGCATCATGTCCTTTGATCTTCTTTCCTGCATTATCAGTAAATCTTATATTACTTGCATGTGAATAAAACTCAGGTGGGAGTACAGTATTGTTTGTATCTTTTATCATGCCCTTTGGGGCAGGTGCTACAAATGTTACCATCAGACTGTACGTTTCCACATATATACAACGATATATGGTTGTAAGTTATTGTGGGCTTGTCCACCACCAGTTGCTTCTGTTGCTACATCATCTCCTAATGTTCTAGCATTACCACCTGTAACATCCACATCGTTTGAGTTAGGAGGTGGAAGAATACCTGCTGGGTTGTTGTGGGTATGTGATGGCATTTCAGAAATGGTCAATGTATGTGTTTTAGCACCACCTGTTTCTCCTGCTGTATCAAATTCTGTTTGTCCTGCATCTATACCTACTGGAACACGACCTGCACCAAATGCCACCCATGTACCAAATCCTAATAAAGTTGCAGGATTAGTGCTATCACTTGCGTTCATGTAAATAGAACCAACAGGATATATGTTTGCTAGTGTAGCTATTGTGTTGCCACCTAGTGTTCCTGACCCAACTGACAATGCACCTGTAGCAGTAATATTTCTAATACCTGTTACGTCTTTACTTGCATCTACAGTTAGTGCTTTTGATGCTTCTGCTGTACCAAGTGTTGCTACATCTACATAGTTAAGTTCTGTGGTATTTGCCGTAACACCATCAAGTAAATTTAATTCTGTATGTGTTGCTGTCATTGCCCCTGTTATATTGGGGAATGTATTTTTAACTGTTGATTTAATTAATCTTAAATGGTCATCACCTTGAGCAACAGAATCAGTTGCCCCTGGATTTGAAGTATTAAGACTATCTATATATGTTCCTGTTTCTAATCCCATATTATGTCCTCTTTATAAATAAGTGTTCTATAAACCATGCAGGAGGGTCTATTTCCCACCATTTATGTCCATGTCTGTAATCGTTTGATATTGTATGATGATAATTATGCCAACCCTCACCCCAACTAATTAGTGATGTAAGTGGGCTATTAACAGCAGTACAATCCTTTCTAGGTGTAACCACAATGTAGCCAAATTGTTTCATGTGGGGTATTACACCAAATGCTCCTGCTGCTTGATATACACATGCTGCAGGAAAACTAAAAGCAAATATACCTAACAAAGGGTCTATTGCATACAATATACTTATGTAAGTAAATAGTAGTTTCCAATAATGTTTAGTAATAAACATATAATCCTTATCTCTAAGTATATCATTAACCATAGACTTAGGTACTTTTATAGGGTCATACAATGTAAGCCATGCCCTAATGTAACCTATTCTTTCAGGAGATTCATTATCCTGTTCACTGCCACTATACATGTGATGATATCTGTGCATTGCAGTCCATGATAGTGGGCTACCAAATGCAGGTATAATTGTTAAATACTTTAAAATCTTTTCTCTTACAGGAGTTGTTGTAAAACTTCTGTGTGCCATAAATCTGTGTATAGCTATGTTTGTGCCGAATATATTTACAAATGCCCAAGCAACTAATCCATAAACAATATACTCAGGATAATAAAAACAACCTGCTATCGCTATTACATGATTAAGTAATGCTAGTATCTGCACATATCTTGCGTGTTTCACGTCCACCCCAGTCTAGTAATTATCCATACCCATGGGTCAAACCAACAATGTTTAAGCTGTGGTTTAATATGATGCTGTACATGATATGATTCAGAAAAAGCTACAGGATACATATAAGGTACATCTTTTACTTTACCTAAATGACACATAATGCCTGTAACTAACATTACCCAAAAGGTTGTCATAGCTACTGCTGTTGCCCACATAAAAAATAAATCTAAAGGTAAGACCAAGAAAAGAATAGCATTGAACATGTATACCAAACTTGTTTCATTCTTAGTTAAAAATAACTGCCATTTATTTCTTAGTCTATCTCCACACAAACTCAAATCATAATCTTGTTCGTGTGTTCTAAATATAATATATATCCATGATCTATACTTCGGACTGTGTGGGTCTGCAATAGTATCTGCATATCTATGATGGTTTCTGTGCCATGCACTATAAGATATTGGTGTGCCTATCAACGCAGTCATAGATACTACACTCATTATGTTTTGAAACCATACAGGTGGATTCCAAAGATTGTGTGTAGCCCATCTATGTATAAACAAGCTCATAGTGAATTCTAGTAAAAAGTAAAACAGTATGTATGTATATAAAAGTTGTAGCCATGATAGTGCTACAAAAGAATATAATGCTAATCCAAAATAGAATATGTATAAAAGACTAAGTGCCACATTAGTATTCCCATGTCATAACTTTAGTTCTATCATCTAAAGCTTCTGTAGGTGTTTCACTTAGTGTTCCTAAACAAACACCATCTGTAGTTGCTTGTGTAAAGTAGTTATCAATCCTAGAATCTACAACACATTCTAATGCAAACTTAGTGCCACCTAATGATTGAATCCAATCTTTATTAGCTTGATGAAACTCAGATGTCCATGTCCATGCTTTACTGTTATTAATTTTGCCCACTAAGGCAACTATCCATGTATATGTGTTGTCTGTAAATTTGCCATGAATATACATACAAGGTGTTTCATCTTTAGCAATAATTATATTTTTCATACTGCTATAGTTTTGTTCATTTAATAATGAAATAATAATTTGTTTCTTTTCATCATCTGTTTCATCAGTAAAAACTATAGTTCCACTATTTATATCTTCAAGACTGTCTGCATATAGAGAATCAAATGTCTCATCTATTGGGAATGTGTCTACTTCTGTAAATGTATAGCTCATTGTATTAATTTAAAGTTAGTTGTTTGACCATTTACAAATATACCTGTTACATTATTGCCATTAGCATCTTTTAATGACCCTTGGTACAGATTACTACTCTGAAAATTATCATGGGTTGATACATCTGCTCTTAAAAGTGTTCCTACTGTACTTCCTTTTGTTAAAACTAATTTTGTCCAACCTGTCCAAGAATAACTACTAACAACAAAGGTTAAGACCTGATTAGAAGTAGTTGAAGTACCACCTGTTCTAACACCTTTAACAGTTCTACTTGCACTTGATATAGAATTATTTGCTATGCTTCCATAAGAATCACTACCTGTTCCTGAATTATTACCATCACTAAATCCATGTTCATGTAAACCTAATTTAGCATCTCTTGTTCTAAAACCTGCTGTTATTGTAGTTTCTAGTAATACAACCTCTGCAACAGAGCCATAAAAACTCGATGCTAATGAAATCTGTCCTGATGTAGGAATAGTGACACTACTAGAATTTTGTGTTCCTGATGGAACATTACTTCCACCCGAATAATACTCTGACATTGAGTGTGGTTGTGATCCACCAAACTCTGTAGCTAAATCACTAAGACTAACTGCACCTGATGATACTATAGCCATTATACTGTACCAAATGCAGTTACATCACCTACACACGTTAGATTGCCTGAAGCATCTAACTTCATTTTGTTTGTGCCACCTGTTGCAAAATAAAGAACACCACCTGATTCAGTAATAGTCCAACCACTAAGAACGACAGTAGTACCTGTAGTTGCAGGTAAAGTAAGAGTATTAGTTCCTGCTACAGCAGGTGCTGAGATTGTGATCTCACCTGAAGTATCACCTGTTAGTTTTATACTAGCCATTAATCTGCTTCCTGTATTGTGTTACCCTCGGCAATCCATTCTTGAATTGCTTGATAGTGTGTGTTTGCTGTGTCTATTGGAACATAACATTGAGTTCCATCTATTGTTGCAATAATGTTGTCTCTTTCTCCTGAGAGTAAATCGTTTCTATATTTTGCTGATGTTACTATCATAATTCTGCTTCCATTGTAAAGGCGTTTATTCTTGGTCCTGCTGTTTCATTGCCTGTGCAAGAAAATCTTAAATTATCTGTTGTAACATTTCCTGAACCTAAACTAGATGCACTATCAGCGTTTGAAGATGTTATTGTTACAGTAGGAGTTGCTCTCATGGTTGTTTTAAACGGATAATTACTTGCTCTTATATAATCTGTATTTCTTACCAACATTAAAGAATAATAAGCTCCTGATACGGATTGAAAATACCTCTGACATCTAGCTAGACTTGTTGCTCTATCTTCAAACTGAAATGGTGGTATGCTGTTAGCATCAAATGTTCCTACTTCCCATTGGACACCTGTAATTAATACTTCATTGGCAGTATTGTCTCCTAATGCTAAAGTAGTTCCTACAAATCTGTTTGCATCAACTCGTGCATCCCATGAAGTTGGTAATGTTCCTGATGTAAAATTACTTCCTGAATCGAATGCCCATGAAACCATTATTGACCTTGCATTTGTGTTAGCTAATGCACCTGATGTGTCAGCAGGAATATTACATATAACTTTTTGCCAAGTATTAGCAGATGAAATAGTTTTCACTACTCCTACATGCCTATCATTTGTTCTATCCCATAATTCAACAACATAGTTTCCTGTTTTATTACATTTAATCCAATATGAAAGTGTAGATGTTTGAGCATCTGATGTTCCTTTTTCTAATACCTGTAAGTTTTGCCCCTCACTTTGAAAAGATAGATAAAAGTTATCCCCTGCTGATGGACTTGCATCTGCTGTTGTGCAATCTATTTTTAAAGAACTACCAAATCCTTGCCCAGCAGGTGTATCTGATGATTGAGTAAATGACCATGTGCCTAAATTAATCATGTTAATAAAATATCTGTCAATGTTTATATATTGACCTGCTGTGATTCCTGTTTGGTCTCCTCTTTGTGCAACTTGCATATCACCATTTATAACTAATGGAGTAGCAGTCTTTCTATCTAAAGCTACGGTGTTATCTGATACTGTACCATGTAAAGTGAGTGCCATTAATTATTCTCCTACCAACGCATTAATCTGTGCATCTGTTAATCCTAACTCTTTTAGTTTTGCCTTGCCTGATGCTTTGTCAGTTTCCTTTTGTGCTAACTCATTTATACGGGCTTGGTCAGTTTCTTTTTCTTCATTTGTTCTAAAGTCAAATGTTTCTGTTGTGCCATCAGAATTTATTTTATTATGATTATTGTTAATGGAATTTTTCCATTGTTCTTCAGAAACTTCTATTGTTTTACTTGGTATTGATGAATGTATCTCAGAATCATACCAACCTAAAATTTTATTGTTATCATCTATGTGTGCTAACTTCATGATATTATCCCTGTTGCTATCCAATAAATACCCTCCATTGGGGTATAATGTGAAACTTTAAAACTTGTATTTCCAAAGTCGCTATCAGGTGATATTGTGTCAGCATTACTTACTCCACCTGTGTCTGTTCCTGTATCAAATGGGGTTACTGCAATACTATAAACTGTAGTAAATGCTACAGGATAAGTTACAGTAAACGAGCTTGATGATGAGGTATGTTTACCCCATTGGATCGTGTACCCATTAGAAAACTTTTGATATCCGTTTTGAGATAAAGTTTTTGCTGCATCAGTTAAAACATCATTTCCACCAATAGAAACATTGCCACTACTATCCATAGAAATCTTAGTTACACCTGCTGATTGGATATCTAAAGCACCACTTGTATCTGATACTAATTTTAATCCATCTGATGTGTCGCAATTAACCTTACATGTCATAGTATTACCCACCTTTGTCCACTAGGAACTGTTACTGTTACACCACTGGCTATTGTCATTGGTCCAACTGAAAATCCGTTCTTACCTGATGTTATTGTATAGTCAGATGTTATATCATCTGCGTTTTCATAAATAGCACCACCTGCTGATGCTCCTCCACCACCACCGATTGCACCCCAAGCACTACCATCGTAGCCCTCAAATGATGTATCAGTTGTATTAAATCTTAAAAACCCTGCACTAGGTGAGCCATCTCTTTCGCCTGTTGTACCTGCAGGAATCTCAGCACTACCTGTAGAAGCTGTTTCTGCTACCTTACCATCTAATGCTGTTTGTAACCCATCGACATTAGATATGATATGGTTGTGCGAATCATCTGCAACTGTAACTGTAATAGCTGTTGTGCCACTACCACTAGCATCACCACTTAATGTTATTGTTTGGTTGCCAGTTAAGTATGATGAATCATTGGTAAACATACTGATGTTACCTGATTTATTGGTAAGCGTATCTGTAGATGAAGCTGTAATAAATCCTGCATCGTTAGTCCATTGACTGTTACTTCCTGACTTATTAGTTAGAGTATCAGTTGAACTTGCAGTTATGTAAGAACCTAAGTCGCTAATCTGCGATTCTGTAATACTTAATGCTGCTTGATGTTGTGTAACTGATGATTGTGTTATGTTTGCGTCAGGTACATTTGCCCAAGTAACTGCTGATGATAAATCATTTGTTTCTGTAAATGATGTTAAATATCCTGAGTCGTTTGTCCATTGACTAATATTCCCAGACTTGTTAGTTAGTGTGTCTGTAGAAGATGCTGTGATATATGAGCCAAGATCAGATATATCTGCTTCTACTATTGTAATCGTATTACTAGCTGTGTTAATAGTCTTATTCGTTAGAGTATCTGTAGAACTAGCTGTAATCTTTGTGTCCATCTGCGTTTGTATTGCAGAAGAAACACCATTCAAATATCCAAATTCTGTATTAGAAACTGTGCCATCATGTATTTTACTTGCATCTATTGCTGCACTTGCATTGACATCGGCATTAACAATAACACCACTTCCTATAGAAGCTGTGCCTGTTACATTACCTGTACCATCAAAAGATGCTGAAGTCCAAGTAACATCACCTGTCATACCTATTGTACGACCTGTAGCTAAAGCTGTAGCTGTATCTGCGTTACCTGTAACTGAACCTGTAACATTACCTGTTACATTACCTATAAACGTTGTAGCTGTAACTGTGCCAGTTGTAGTAATAGACGGCATGTTTGCAGCTATGTTTGTTAGTGTAACTTTAAAGTTATCCCCATCGTAAGCTGTAGCAAATATAGACTCACTATTGGGGGTAATAACTTCTGTTAATTCTGAAAATTTCTTATTTGCCATTTATGTCCATGTGGTTGCTGTTGTCGATTGTACTGTCCAATCATCAACTGTTAATACTGGTATGTTTTCTTGCTCAAAAATAATATTGTTTTCTGTTGCAAAAAAGAACAAATCATCTTCTGTTTTAAAAAAAAATGTTCCCTCTAGTTCCCAGTTGGTACTAGTTGTAGATTGTTCTGCCCAAACTGTCATTAATATAATCCGTAATCAACTCTTGTTGTAGGAGCTACACCTGAGTGTCTATCTCTTTCATTAGAGTCTATTATATCTTTCTTTGCTCTATCATAGAAACTAGCCCATGTTTGAATTCGTTTATCGTTTTGTAAATAAGGTTCTGCTTCTACTAATGAGCCATATAAATAAATATCAGGATGGTTAGTTAGCATATCGTTAGTAGGCGCTGAATCTGATAAGGCAGTAAAGTGTTTAAAATATAATATTTCTATTTCATATGCGCTATCAGGTATTGGTCTTAACTGTATATCATTCCCTATAATACTATATGCTCTTGGTTTACCTTTCATACTTCCTGCATATATCCTGTCCATTTGTTCAGGTGTTAAATATTCTAAAGATGTTTTAGGGTCAGTGTTTAATTGTATATTACGCATAGCAACATATTGGTCTGGCAATGTATAATACTCAGTATCAGCTATAGTGTTTGCTGTAACTCTTGTTTCCATTCTTCTAAGTTTAAAATCTCTTTTATGTCTAGCTTCTGCTAGTGTAATAAAGTCAGAAATAGAATCAGTTAAATCTGTTCTATCTAACCAGTCAGCGATAGCTGATTTAAGTTCTGAGTAATTCGATATTGCCATTATATGCGCCTATTGGTTGTCTTTAGATACCTGTAATCAGGACTGTTTAATAATTTTTTTACTGCTTGTGCGTGGTCTTTTTTATATACATCAACCCCAAATAGTCTTTTCCATTCATAAACTACAGTCATAGGTATACGAGCAGAGAGTCTAAACTCGTCTCGTATACTATGGTCTTCATTTTGAAGTTTTTTATTTTGGTCTAAAAGGGGTTGTATATTTTCGATGTGTTCTATAGCAAACTCACCAGTAGGTTCATGGTAATGAAATGTTTGACCATTGCCTATCTTTCTTCTCATTCGCTTAACTCATCTATATAAATGTTACCTGTTCCACTTGCAAGTATTGCAGCTACTTTCATACCACCGTCAATCTTAAATACTTCAGGGTCATATGCACCAAGTATTGTTGTACTTGTTGTTGCTGTTGGTGATGCACCAAAAGCTATATGGACTCCATCTGTATCAGATACAATTCTAACATATTCAGTATTTGCATCAGTAGCTGTAGATTGTTGAGATGTAGCAGTAACACCTCTTACGATAGTATTTGTTACTCTCATTCTTGACATGCTTATCTCCTAACTACAAATGTTACTAATAATTTAGCTGTTCCTGTAGAGCCACCATCTGTTATCATTTCGATAGTTCCATTTTCTTCAACTCTATTAGCTGCTGTTGGTTCTGCTGAATCTACATCACCTGCTGCTGAACCTGAGTGAGCAACTGTTATGCCACCACCAGTAATAGCTGTACCACCAATTTCAAAAGAAACTGCAGCATTACCACCACTAATAGCACCTTGTAGTGCAGATATAATTTTAATTACTCGTCCACCGTCAGGCACTGGCACGAATGTACTAGATGCAGTAGATACGTCTTCTATCTCTGCTGTTACAAAATAATCGTTTAATGTTCTCATTAAAGTCTCCTTATATTAATAACCCTCGTTCCGAAGCGATACGTTCTTCAAGGTCATTATTAATCAGTATCTTGGGTGGGGTAGGAAAATGAAGTAAAACCTACCCCTTACAACGGGTTGTTGTATATTTTTTATGAAGTTGTCAAGTCAGCAATAGTAGCTGAAGATGCTTCGTTTTTAGCAACGAGTGTCCACTCAGCGAGTAGTAAACGTTTCTCAGCATCACCAGTTTTTGCTAGTTCTTGTGTTTGGAAAGGTCTTAAGAAACCAGTCGCAAACATTTCTGTATCAACTACTAACGCACTTCTACCTGAAGAACGTAGGAATCTATCAGCAACAACTCTAACTTCACCGAAGTCAGAAACATAAACATCAATAGTAGCTACTAAACTTCTATCTTCTGCCATGTCCATACGAGTTGAGTTACCAGTAAATCCTGATACTTTTTGTTTGTTGAATGAACCAACAATTAGTAGGTCAGGGTCACCACCGTTATCAAAGCAAGACTTAAGCTCACCTTTCAAGATAGCTTCTGTAAGAACCCTTTGTGTACCGTCTGTGACAGCACCACTAGAGTTAGAACCACCTGCACCATAACTGTTGTTTGTTTCTGTCCATGATTCAAAACCTTTAGATTTACGAGCAGATGCACCGTTACCTGAACCTGCACTTGCGTCTGTTTTACCTGTAAGGTCTAGTTCCATGTCTCTTTTAAGTTCTTTACCTGCTTTAGCAATTTGGTAAGCAAGTTCAGAATTTCTTCCTGCGTTGTCTACTGCTTCTTGTGTGCCTGAAACCATAACAGGTTTGTACGAAATCTGTGTATAGTTGAACACTCTTGAAGTAGCAGATAATGCAGCGCTTGGAGAGTCATCACCCTCGATTTGAGCATTAGATGCAGCAGCTGCCAAGCTGTCTGTTTGCCATTCATGCTTTACAGCACTAGCAGCGCCAGTACCGATTGAAGACATAAATGGTGTATCTGTTGGAGAAATGTCATAGATTACATTTTGTAAGTCTTCACGACCACCAACGGCATCAAATGTTTCAAATGTATTTGATAGTTGTGCCATTATTTACACCTCTGTGTTTAAGTTAATTAATAAAACTAGCCAAGCATAGATTCAATATACTTTGCAGCATCATTGACTCTGCCTGATTTTCTAGCTTTGGATTTTAATTGCTTAACACGCTCAGATTTAACCTCACCTTTAGAAGTAGATGTTCCAGGTTTTTGTACTTTAGGTACTACCTTTTTCTTTTTATTTGCAATCTTTGCATTTAAAAGATTTTCATACTTCATTGCATCGTGAAGAACTTGTATGCTTCTTGCATCTATTAACATACTTATTTCCTGTTCAGAAAAACCTTTAGCCATAGCATAATTTTTTATGTCTGACTTTAGTTTAGTTCCCTTTTCAGGGTCATTCCATTCAGGTAATTTTTCAGTTAATATCTTTAACTGTTCTTCTCTTTGTTGCATTAACTTACTTTGCATTTCTTTTTGCTCTGCTTCTTGTGCTTTCGCTTTTTGATTTGCAATTTTTATTTTATTTTCTTCCAAATCACGCAGTGCATCTTTACGTTGCATGTAAGCTAGTGGGTCTTCTTCCTTGAGTTTTTCCAAATCTTGTGACTTAAGTTGAGCTATCTCATAGTCTGTAGATTCTTCCAACTGCTCAAGTGCCTGTGTGTATCGCTGTCTTTCTTGTTGAGTCGCAGTAAGCTCATCTTCTACTTTTTTGCGTTGCTCAGACAATACTTGAGTTTTTTGTATGTAATCAGAAGTTCTGCTATACCCATCCAATAGTTCGTCTTGGGTCACTTCTACTTCCTTGCCGTTTACTTTTACGGTGAAAGTTCGTTCCTCGACTTCCTCTTGTTGAGTATCATCAGATATATCTTCAGCAGTTAATTCATTTGAATCTTCTACTTCTGTGTCAACTGATTCGGCAACTTCCATTGCCTGTTCAGAAACATCTTCCTGAGTTTCTGTTACTTCTTGAGATTCTTGGATTTGCTCCTTTGGAGTTTCCATTAATCCTAGAAGTGCTTCTTGTGCTGACCTTACGTCAGTCACTGGAATTCCTTTATGTGTACTTTCTTTTGTTATGTTATCATCTGACATTTTTAAGTTCCTCAATTAATTTTAATAAATGTTTATTTAGTTTTGATATAACTGTTTCAGGGTCATATCCTGCTGCATTACAAACAAATACAAAATCTTTATTATCTTTGTTAAACCAACTTCTTGCATCGTCTCTATATCTAAGTAAGTTTCTTTTTTCTCTTGCTTGATTATGAGTTATTTGCTTATATTGGTTATCAACGTATCCGTAGTTTTTTCTACCTCTACGATAAATAAAAAAGTCTTGTTTCTGAATTAAACAATCTTCTACTCCTTGTAATAAAATTGCAGAATAAAGACGTCTGATATTTTCATCAGGAATGTTTTCCTTTAGTTTTGTCATTTCTCTTTATTTCTTTCTTCCTCTAGTATGTGACCGTTTTCTACGGTTTGTACTAAAGTATTTTTTATTTCAAGGATTGCTCTTTGTTTATGGTAAAGAGACTCTCTTGTTTCAGTATCTTTAATATCTGTAGATATCCATTGTTGATATCCATTATTAAGTACACTGTTAAATGCAGCTACCATTTGAGGATTCTCAAGTAATAACTTTGCGTCTTGTCCTGCTTTAATAGCAGCTTCTTTTTTGTCTTCCATTTATATTTTCCTGTAATGCTATCCATACGCACAGGTCTAGGTCCTCAAACCATTTTGAGTCTATCTGTTTGTGTGGGTCTAGTTAATTACTGTTGGAGTGTTTTTTCTAAATATTCCTGACTAAAATGGTCAGGAACTTTCTTTGTGCCTTTGAGAAACTTGCGTATATCATTAGGACTATGTCCTATCTTACGA
>Ga0228672_1000150_pt1 | contig 44670 bp, 39 predicted proteins | sample 90DmetaG_FD_182788 | JGI IMG/M metagenome (GOLD analysis project Ga0228672, IMG submission 182788) | Seawater microbial communities from Monterey Bay, California, United States - 90D | ecosystem: Environmental > Aquatic > Marine > Coastal | place: USA: California | collected 2016-11-08 | reverse complement strand
AAAATGCACAAATGGGTTCGGTAGTCGTGCGTCGCTAGTCGGGGCGGTGGACCGCAGGCGCCGAGGGAGCGCGGGCGAGAGTGGGTGGGAGAGTGCATGGGAATTTCTAAATACAACGATTTCAAACTATCAATTCCCGTCGAACGAAACGACAGGAGTGGGAAAAAGACACGTCTTTACCATGGAATAACATGCCCCCATTGCATGGTCATGTTTGCACATATTCCAACAGATGTTCTTAGAAACAACAAGGCTGGGTTGTGCAAATCACATCTGCTCGAATGCCCTGCATACCAGTGCGCACCCGGTAAAGAGACACCCTCCGTCCCGGCAAAGAAACAGAAGACAGTGACGAACGACGTCGGACTCGTCACAATCTACAAGCTCGTCTACTCGCCTGAGAATCGCGCTGTGTACACTGGCCGCACCAAGGACCCGGGACGCAGACTTGCACAGCACACATCCGCCTCGTCCAAGTGCCGGCTCGTGCGCAACGCAGTGCGTCGATATGGCCGTGCCAAGTTTGCAATTGAACCTCTTGTGCGCTGCAGTCCTGAAGATGCGGACGCCAACGAGTCCTATTACATTATGGCAAATGGCACCATGTACCCGAATGGGTACAACCTGCGCCATGGCAACATGGCTGGGGAAGAGACAGGGGAAGAACGGAGCATTACAGATAGTGCGTCTGGCATTGTTGCTCTTTCTGGACTTGCTGACGAGCTTCATGCCCAGTCAGAGGCAGTTAAGGACATTGCCGAGATATGCGAGGACCTCGAGGACTGCAGCGCCACCGAAGACGTTTGTCGTCAGCTCCTCCTTGAAGTGCACCCAGACCGGGCGGGGGAACGCTCCTTCTCGGCCACAGAGGTCGCAGCGATGCTGAACAAAGTGAGGGAGAGTGTCAAGGGTTGAACCCACTGACGTCGCTAACTAGTTGAATGCGTTGAACTCGTCCAATACGTCCAACGCATCGAACTCATCCAACACGTCGAACTAGTCCAACACATTGAACTCGTCCAACTCATCCAACTCGTTTAGCGATTTGAACTCATTCAACGTTTGTGTGGCAATAAAAGAGCACAAGGAAGTTCTACAGTACCAATATCCAATATGCCTAACCCCAAAAAGTTTACTGATTTCATTGAGTCTGGGCCAGTGTCTCGAAAGCGTAACCATTACCCGTACACTGAATGTGATCATATTCTGTTGAAATGTCCCCGCTGCGATGATGAATTTGCTGCCATCCCGCAAGACAGCTTTGCCTCCAATAGAACCGCAAGAATCAAATCCCACCTTGCCAAGTGCCCTGCGTACGAGTGTTCCTCGTGTGACGAAGATGCGCCACCCGCACCCAAGTCGACCGCGCTAGTGGCGCACGACCAATGCATCGCAGAGCGCAATGTGCTCAAACAGGAGAAGAGCAGCCTCGAGGAGAAGTTGGACGCGATGACTCAGCAGCTTTCTGCTTCTCGCGAGGAGGCTAAGCGGGAGCGGGAGGAGGCGCGGCAGTCGCAGAACAACCTGACGAGTGCGATCAACGGCGTAAAGTCGCAGCTGGACCGGTGGGAAGGCGGCCTTGTGTCGGCGATGGAGTGTGAGTTCAAGTTGGTTCGACCGATCACGGCGGAGACCATTCCAATTCAGATGCGTTCACGCGAGTCTCAGTTGGCACTCAAGTACTCGAAGAGCGATGAGGTGGAGGCGGTGAACAGGGAGCGCATGCTTACGCAGCTCTCCACCAAAGACAAACAGCTCTCGAATCTTCAGGTGCAGAACGCCCGTCTGCAGGGTGAGAACGACGGCCTGCGGAGCAACCTCAAATCGTTAGACAACAAGTTAAAGGACGCATTGGCCGAGAAGGAAACCATGGTCACACGCGCTGTGATGAAAGAGAAAGTGATGCGTGCGGAGACCGAGTCAAAACGGAAGTATGTCGACCTCAAGAAACAAAGCATAGTTATTCATAATGAGCAGAATGCGGTGATAGAAAAGTTGAAGGCGGAGAACGCGAAGCTGAAGAGCGCGCTCCGCAAGCGGCCCGTTCCAGGCACCGATGCGGAAACGAAGGCACTTTCAAAACGCCCTATGTTGGGGAACCCGAAGAGTCAAGTTTAGATTCGGTGTTATAACGTAAACTTGCTAATCTGACCACTTGTACCCGCGCACTGGGTCTAAGTACCCCCACGCCGGATAGCAATCGGTGAACTTGGCCCCGTGACTTTTCAAAAGGTCGTTTACTTTGATCAACCCGTTTCGCCTGGCCCAATAAAGAACCTCGTCATGGGGGTTTGCTCCCAGCAAGATGGCAAGCCTTGCTATCTTGTAGACCTTGTCGGCGATCCCGCTGCTTTTGAAGGCTTGAAACAGCTCTTCAAATGGGTGGCCCTTGGAGTATTTCAAGTCGTATGTCAGGACCTTATGGGATACTGACCTGCACAGCAGGTTATCAAGCCACCATGCCGAGAATGGGTCGTAGTTTCGCACAAACCAGGCGCGCCAACTCAAGCGCTCGGGCTTGTTCATCGGGTAACCATTCTGGCTGCATTTACGTTGCCACTTTGTGTCTTTGGGGAAGGAACACCCCATCTTGCTCCAAGCGTCGAAGAAGATCTCGTCGGCAAGCGGGGTCTTGGTGGGGCATAGTGGGTCAGTTCCAGGGTTGGCCTTGGACCTCTTTGCCGGGTGCGAGGAGTCGTCGGGTTCGCGCTTGATTTGCTTGGATGGGCAGTCCATTGCTGTTTTGTGTGCGTCGGGGGTGGAGTGGATTGGGTCGCTATGAACTGTCTTGGAAGTGTCCCACCTATGCTGCCTGCGTGACACCACTCGAGGTACTGTTGGGTGGCACGCAGGCAGCTCTGTCCGGTAAAAATCAACCACAAGATGTCATCGACGCACACAAAATGCACTTCCCTCACCGCGCTCAAGGACGACGAGATGGCGCTGATCTATGCGCGCTTGTCGCTTCTGTCCATTGTGGCCATGGTACAGACATGCAAGGTCTTCAAAATGCAGATTTATCTTCCCGAGTTCAAGGCGAAGCATTTGCTTAAGGTGCTGACACGAGCACGCATTCTAAACTCTGGATTGTTTATCAAGGACACAGAGTCGTCATTTGAAACGACGACACAGGGGTTTAGCTGTATGGCCGTCGGATATGCCCATATACAAATCAGCGGCCAACTGCACACGTCTACAGGCTATCGCTCAGAAGTGTACGTGTCACCCAAGATTGCTGCGAATGCATTTCAAGATGACTGGCTACCGCAACTACAACAGATGCAAGATAAGTGTTCGTTGCTTTTGAGGAACATGGCGTTAGTGGAAGTGAAGATGTCCGAGTACAACGGCGCGATGGGCAACGGTGTAGTCTGGTACCGGCAATTTGTCCCACTGAAAGTTGTGTATCAGAGCGACACGGGCGTCACGTTCATCGCCAAGGGTGATATATACACGCCGCCCAGCAGCGTCATCGGTGACGCGTTTGAGAAAGACGAGAAGACATTCAAAGACTTGCATACACACATAAACTGGTCCGATTTTCGCATGGAGTGTAAATAGTTGGTTGAGTAACAGTACATGATAAGATGATTTTCTAATACGTGTGTTCAGTTGCTGTAGAGTGGGATCTCCTCGCCACAGCACAGCAAGTCGTACTTGACGGCGTCTAGCCTGTCGCTGGCAAAGAGGAGCATCCAGCCGATGAGAATGCCGACGAGCGCGGCTGGTGAGAGACCCTTTGTGAGGAAATCGAGCGCCCCCTCTAGAATAGAGGCGGCAAAGAAGGACTTGATGAAGAGTTCGATGAGGTCTGCAGGGTGTGTGTCTTTCCAAGTCTTCAGCACTGTCCGCTTGAGAAAATCGAGCCCTTCTCGTAAGAAAAACCCGACCAGTCCTCCTCCAAGCACGCATCCAAAGAAGATGAATGCCCATGCGGCGCGACCGGGGTCTTGTGTGGCTACGATGGAGCTAAGTCCAAGGCCGGTGACGACATTGTCAGCTGAGAAGAGGAGGGCGAGCATGATCTCTCCCGTCGAGGGAAGGGCGCCTTGGCCACGAATTTGTAACCAACGATCTGGTTTATTGGAGGTGGAGATTACCAACGCAATGGTGATTCCGTCGGTGAAGAATCCGATGGCGTACGGCGCCATGTCTCGAGCGGTTTGGACGTGTGACGAATACTCCGCAAGCGGGGTTGGCGATCGCGCGTGTGGGACAGGCCAGTCGACGCTGTCGTCTTCAAGGTAGTCGAGTAGACAAACCCCTGCAGCAAATCCGGCCATGACAAAGAAGGCGCGGCTCCACAGCGGCTCGCACGGGATGCTCGTTTTTGTTCCCACGGATCTGACTCGTACAAAGCTTTCGTTGTTGAAGAGTGCATACATGTAGGTACAGAGCATCAGACCACCTGCGATTTGCTCAAAGGCTGCTCGTTGTGACGTTTCGAATCCGGCATCACTCACAGACAATACGACGATGAGAACGACTAAGGCCGGGATGAGGGAGAGCAGTAACGTCGCCCAGAGAGAGCGGTTATTCGACGCGCCGCGTTCTTTCGTCGCGCATGCATCGTCCTGATCTCCATCAACAAGTCGCTTGAGTGGGTATACCTCGACATCTTGAATGTGCATGCGTGAACGTCCGTACATGTTTGAGTGGTGGTGTCTACTTGAACATTGGAAACAGCTTATAATCTTATTGGTGACAATGTCTAATAAGACCAACTTGTGCCTTGATAGTGTGAATCATACTAGACATGTCGTTGCCAAACTTGTCTGAGCTACAACACAAGCCGCGAAAGGAGCTCGAGCCAGGCCCGGAAACGTTGGATGGTATCTATTGCCTCGACAAAAATGCGGAAACCACGCCATGCGACGCGAGCGTTGTGCTCAAACGCGCTGCGCTTCCGGCTATGCCAGGCGAATTCGATGAAGCCGCAGCCTTCATGATCGACAGAGTCCGCCAAGATAGCTTCATGGGGCATGCAGTGCCACGCAAACAATGTACCTTTGGGTCCGTGCAATACAAGACTTACGAGCTGTTTTCCGATCCTAATGTGTGGCCCTCGCTTGTAAAGAAAGTGCTTGATGTCACGAGAAGCTTTGCCGAAATGCTCGGCGTGCCCAATCCACACGAATACACAGGAGTACACGCCAACTTCTACCCAGACGGAGACGCGAGCGTGGCGAGACATGCTGATGACGAAAAACAGTTAATCGAGGGCGCTCCAATCTTTTCTTTTACGTATTTGGCCGAAGATAACGCTTTTCTTGCACGTGAGTTCACTGTGTGGAAGAAACCGCGCGGTGCCGACCACATCGACGGCAGAGGAAAGCTGGCGGAAGTGACACTTTACTCGGGCGACCTGTTGATCATGCAAGGAAACATGCAAAAATTCTTCCTCCACTCGATCGAAAAACAAAAAGGAAAGCCGGTTGCCCCGCGCCTGAACTTTACAGTGCGCAAATTTGTGCCCAAGAAGAGTAAGAAGCGTGAGCCAGACACAGAGGCAGTCACAGAGTCGGCCACAGAGTCGGCCACAGAGTCGGCCACAGAGACACCAAGTAAGGGAACCGTTGCAGAGTGACACAACCACGTAGAACTGATAAAACAGCGTATTGGTGATAATGCACAATAAGAGCAAACTTTTGACATTGTTATTGTGAAGCCTGTCGTCGAGCTGCACCGACTGTTGCCGGGTTTGCACCAATGAGCCACGCTTCTTCCGCGCCTATCCTGTTGAGCTTCGACACAGTCTTGCAGAGGCCCGATGACGAGGGTGATTTCGCGAGGATGCCGAACGCACAATTGAAAGACGCGATCGCGGGTGGCGAGTTGGTGGTGTCTGTTAACGGGGCAGAGAGTTGTGTCCACGACCAGTACCCCCCTGACAGCAGCATTAAGGGATGCCCTGCCAGTCGACGGTACAGCTTCATGTTCCCGGCCGGGTCGCGCCAGATCGATGCAGACGGGACGATGTTAGTGGGCGAGGAGGAGCTCATTGCTGCCGAATATTACACGTTCGGTGTCAACTCGATGGGTGTTGGTGTCTTGCGTATGTCTGGACAAGGTGCTGCGCCAACCGTCGATCTCTTGGAGCAGGGGGCGGCATCGACCTCATTTAACTACGTCCAGAGTAACGCCATATTCATAACCATGACCTGCTTCAACCCGAAGGTGGTGCAGCAGGGACACATCGGCGACCCAGAGCCGATCATCGCCCTCATGCCGACAGGGGGCGCTGTCGAGCAAGTGCTGAGTGTGCGCCGCGATCCTAACTCGAAGGCACTCGCCGATCGGATTCAGGCGGCGATCAACATGGCGAGCGAGAATATGAAAGAGGCACAGACGATGCGCACCAACGAGATGGTGCACAAACTTTCCCCTGGACTGTCAAAGCCTTTCATGTACGCCGGGGCGTACGACCTGGACACCCTTTCGGGGGGTATGGATCGACGGACAAACCAGCATGCCGACGTTCTGGAATCTCTTCTTGGTGCGGGTCTTGACATGCATTTATTGCCACTCGAAGAAAGTGGGAGCAGCCTGCTTCGTGACGCCTTTGTTCACCGGAACCAGACGCACACAATCTACACAAAGAAGGAGGACTCCGAGATTGCCGCCGCAGCCCTTCGCAACGTCTACCGCACATTCCGCGACTACGACCCAGATGGCCCTTTCATCCGAGGGGCGAGGGGCGCCGACACCACACGTTCAACCACTGAGTGGTGGGCAAACAGCATCACAAAGCATCCACTGACCGACGACGACTGTGACGGAGTGAAGGAGCTGGCAAACCACATGATGCACATAGGCATCTCTCCTGCGGGCGACGCGCAATGGACCGCCAATGGCTTCATCTCGGTGGACCCAACGTATGATCCACTCAAGCACATCATCACCACCGCGATCCGGAATGCACTGTTCAACCACAGTGTCGCCCTCACCATCGTCAGTGCAAACGCAGCGTCGGGGTCGGACATCAAGAGTGGAGGCGCACAGCCCACCAATCTGGCGGGACACGCCATCTTGCTGCTCTTGGACAAGGTGCGAGGCGTTCTTGCTCCGATTGCGAGAGGTATAGAACGGCGAGACTTGCCCACTCGCACAGACGCAGAGGGGATCTCGAGGTACATCAAGACGCTCTTCCCAAAGGCCTTAATGCAGAACCTTTCCGAAGGCGAGCGCGATATCCTCGCCGCTTCTCTCGTAGACCCGGTCAACGCGAGAGCCATCTGTGAACACGACGCGTACGTGATCGATGGTACCGTCACCACCAAGGTCACGATCGACACCAACCGCGACAGTGCAATGCTGGAAAAGCAGCGAGCCAGGTCGGCCGAATCCATGGGCCACCTTGTGGCGCACCGAGTCTCCGACGTCGGTCGCGACTTCTACGTGGCTGCAGTCGAGGCGACGCTGCCTGGAGTGCAACGCAACATCGCACCAACCTACGTGTTTGCTAACATGCACGGTCGGTGGGGCAAGGCCGGGGCGGCGATGCAGGACATCCGAGATGGACAGTACGCAATGGTGCCACTCATGAAGGACACTCCGGAAGTGCGCTCTGCACTGAACACAATCTCAGATTACGCAAAGGCGAGGGCCATCTCACCGATGCCTTCTGGTGTGATCACCCTGCAGCCGGTGTTCGCCTCCAATTTCAACAAGAGCATGGAGGCAGTACGCGCGTTCCGGTCGACACTCAATGGCAAGGCAAAGGATCTCTGCGACGATACGGATATGAGTCCATACGTCACTCAAGAATTTAGACTCACGCCAAGGCACCTGATCATGGCACCGACGTACGTGCAGGTGACGCTTGACTCGATGCAGCGGTCGGCCGTCACGGGTGACGTAGACATACACCCACTTCCGGGGATCGCGTGTTTTCAGGACGGGAGCAACGCACTGAATTCGGTCTCGATCTCTCTCGCATGCAAGCCCGTATGAAGTGTGGTACATGGGTTGGTGAGATTGGTGAGATTGAATGGGAGAAGGAGCGACAATGGAAATGGACTCGAATGCTCGCTATCGTTCAGTAGCCACCAATATGACATACAAACGACACAAGACTCGTAAAGTGATCCGTGTTCGGTTACATTACATCGCCACTTTCACACACGGTTGTACACATCTGAGTGTGCACCAGAGTGTCGCTAGACGTCTTACTAGCAATATAACCCCATACCAACATCAAAAAGTAAACAGCGATAGCTACCGCGCACCCCCTCGTTAAAAAGATGGCAACCAAGATGGGAGAACCCTTTGGGACTCAGTCCTTCAACACCATGAACCCCTCGAAGAAAGACGTGCTCGGACCTCTCGGCTTTTTCCTCGGCCAGCCTCTGCAGCCGGAAAAGCTCGACGATTACACGGAGGCCCACGCCGCCACTCTGCATTTCCCGGACGCGTACCTCGGCCAGAACGTCCGGCTCCGTGACACCCTCAACAACCTCGTTCTCAACAGCCCACAGAACTGGCAGACCACCGTCGGCCTGCCCTTTATGCAGCTCGATGGCGTCACCGTCGAGTGGGACGAGGTCCGGTTCGACGTCCGCATGATGCAGCGTGTTCCTTACGAAGGCGCCTCTCGTCTTGCCACGGCCACCCGCGAGCACCACCGCGATCGCGTCGTGCGCCGGGGTCTCGCGATCATCATCGGTGCGCCACCCGCATGATCATACTTGTGTGCAATGAACTCATATTCACACACTGAGACATTCTAACTTTCCCCTATCCGCAGAGCACGACTTCTACCGCACCCCGGCCGGCCGCAAGTACTTCTCCGACCAGATCCAGTCAATCGCCTACTGTACACAGGAGTAAGCCGTTGCCCCCTGTCGAATTCCATTCCCGTGTATGAATGCCTTTGTACTTATGCGACCCGTTCTGTTGGTGCATAGGACCTGCAATTTTGAGGTTTTGTGGGCCTACCTGACCTGTGACGCCTACGACTTCCGCTACGATGGCCGGAAGCGCCTCCTCGACCGTCGCGCCGTCCGCAACAGCTGCCGCCACGAGATCACCCTCTTTGCGGCGCTTCAGAAGGAGGTACGCTTCATGTGCTTCCCTTTTCACCGTGTGTTGGTCACTGTACCCACCACCCGCGTTCCTTGCGCAGGGCCGCGGCTTCGACAAGGCCATCGAGGAGGGCAAGGCGCGCATGAAGCGGTACAACAACCAGGCCACTCCCAACATGCTGGTCATCGCACCCGAGACCGCCCTCTACGTCTCCACCAATGCCTCTGACCGCCTCAAGTTCATCGAGGGCGGCGAGCGCGCCATCACCGACTTCCAAGGGGGCGTCGCGGGTTTCGAGGCAAAGGCCTTCCGTGGCCTGGGCATCTTCGAGTCCAATCCGTTCGACGCTGGTGAGAACGTCGACGCCATGCAGCCGCTCAACCGGCACACGCAAGTGGGCGAGTGGTACGAGATGTGCGCGCCCATGATCTTTGCAAAGAAGGAGGGAGAAGATGGCTCCAAAGGGTATGAGTCTCTCAGGAAAGCCATGGCTATCCAGATCTTCGACGAAGTGCGCGACCGTCTCGAGACGATCACCTTCGCGCAAGTGCGAAAGCACCTGCACATGGATGCGGTGTTTGCGAACTATCCAGGAGGCGCTGCCGCAGCGAACGAGGAAGACCCCTTGGGCCTCATCGCCTTCAGTAGCGGAAATCTGACAGCCAAGAGCAAACCCAGTCAGCTCAGTAAGGAGACGGTAGATGCGTGGAGGTCCCTCAATACCAGCGCACCGACATTCACCGATTACGCCGATTCGGGCTCATGGACGAATCTCTACGAGCAGATTGTGGCGGGCAAGTGGACGCCCTTCCGCGTGGTCCTCGCGCGGCCCTTTATCGAGCACACGATGCTCTCAATGGTGATGGCCGTCTCGGGACGCGACACGGGCGCGATGCTCTACGGACCCTCCGACATGCAGATCTCGGCCAACACGCAAGTCAAGACCATTGAAGGGTACGCTTGCCTTTTAGTTTTAGAACTCACTCACATGCACACACTTTCTACCCATTTCAATACCGTGGCACGGGGTCCCGGCCGCACACACACTCTGCGAGCGCAACGGTGGCTGGGATACTATGGATCTTCAAGAACAGCGCTGGGCGCAAATCGGTGTCCTTGCGTGGCATTCTTCCAAAGAGGCGGCGGTGTAGGACTGTGTTCTCTCCAGAAGGCCCAACGACCGGCAGATTAATGCACGTCCGACCGAGCTTGACAACTTTGCCATTCTCAACGTGCGAGAGTCGACCAAGCATCGTATCCATTGCACTCGAGGGAATCCGCCACTCGAGCAGAAGACGTTGCTGTTCGAGCACGACGGCAAAGCAGTACAAGTCAGCATCCCCAGTTGCGTATGGTACCTCAACGCCTCGCAACAACTTGGCGCACTTGGCCTTAAAGTACGGTGTGTCTTCCCGGGACATCCACGCTGCTGACTTGTCTTGGATCCGAACGTCATCCTCAAGACGATCAGTCGTCGATTGGTGGCTCGGTTGTGAGTGGAGTGCAGCCGTGCTGAACATGCGACTCAGAGACGAGACAAACCACTCGCGCTGTGAATCAACAGAGCATTGCATCTGGAGAGTCGACTCGGCGGCAAGCAATCCGCTGTTCTGAAGGGCGCGCTCGGTATGCCAACGTGCGCCAATCTTTGACAATATGGAAATGACGCTACGCGGGGACATTGCATCGCGCCAGTACCCAGTACCGATGCCGTAAGCAACCATCCCGCTGTTGTGTTTGATCTTCTCCTCGTGGTGGGCAAGGTCGTCGGGGAACAACAAGAACGCTTGGTCAACGTTTCCGGTGAGCAACAACACGGGCATGTCGTACGACTTGCTTCCAAGATTCCATTGGAATTTGGGCTTAACCGCGGCTGTCGACTTGACTTGCACGGGATACCAACAGTCTTCCGTGACATCGGTTGGCCTCACGCCAATGTCACTGCGCGTGCCATCGTGCCACTTACGCACATCGACGCCTGCGTGAGGTGCCACACCCACGAGCATGGAAATGGAATTATCTTCCACGCGAGTGGTCGACTTGGCCGGTCCCAATGCAAGCAGCGAGTTTATCTTCTCAACGCGCGCAAGCTCGCGTGATCTCATTCGATCAGCTACCCTGTCGTCCCCACGATCGCTGATGCGACAGTCCTTACAGATGCTGGTCACTCCAAACGCACCCATTGAAGACAATGCAAAGGCGGAAACTGGGAGCTCGGTGTCGCATCGAGAGCAGATCTTTGCTGCATCTACAAACACTTCAGCAGCACGCTTACCTTTCCTTAGCATGACTGCATACATACCTTTTGTTCCAGAGCGTGCCCTTGCTGACAACTTAGCGCTGTTCCCTTCCCAGGCACTACACGGGCCACTTCAAGGCGACTATCACCAAGCCACAGAACGTGCTTGTCCTTCGCGACGTGCAGTGCACTGGCTACGTTGCTGGCTGCGACACCACCTTCTTTGGTGACGGCAAATCAAGCAATGACGCGCTCGAGTCAATCCAGAACGACCTTGAGGACCGCGTCAACTTCAACGACGAGGACCGAAATCGGTACAAGAGCATGTTCGCGTTCGGAGCACCACACCCCGAGATTGACGACGCCTGGGCCCCCGACGTCGCGTTCAGCATTTCGTCGATGGTCGTGCCGTGGGATGCGACGCGCATGGTCGACCAGAACTCGTGGTGCACGTTTCCGGGAGGAGACAATATGCGCAAGGCTTACGACACATCGTTCCAGCTCTCCAAGTACGTGTTGCAGGGCTCGGACCCGTCGGACGTGCAAAACCACGCATTCGTGCGCTCGGGCACCTTCACCAACTCCTTCTGCTTCCCGGGCCCGTACCGCTCGATCGGCATGGACGGCAAGTGGCAGCTCAACCCGGGACAGGGCCACTTTGGGGCCGACGCCGTCGCCGGTGATGCTCGCTGGAGACGTGGGGAAGGCATCGACGTGACGACCGCCCGTGCACAGGCTGGTGGTCATTAAATGTGTCTAGGCGGGGAGTATTCGCACAATCCAGAGACATTGGTACACAGCGCTCCCCAGTGGAGCACTCTCCACGGAAGTACCAACACGGGAAGAGTGCGGCAAGGTGGGTTGGGTTGGGACGGTGAAAGGGGAAGTCTCGTGTAGGACGCGGGGGGGTGCAAACTCAACAACTCGTGTTTAAACATTACACAATTAAATTCACGACTACTTTTTCCAGTCCCCTAGAAATTTGGACGCACACTCGTGTAAATCATAAATGAACTCCCACCACTTGTTGTGGTTGAGTTTGAGGTTGTCGCCTGTGGTCTCCAGCAACATTTTGGCTGCTTCGCGTACTGCGAGGACGTCTTCGCGCGTCCATGCCGTCTTTACGACAAGAAAGTTTATCCCTATACCACACTTTTCGTTGATGTAACGCTTTGTGAGCTGGGGCAGGTCAACTCCACCACGCTTCACGTTCACAACGTCGTCCCCGATGATCACCGAGCGCTTTTCGTTGTGTTTCCCCTTGGACATTTCAGAAAGTTCGGCACTGCGTTCGTGAGGGTTAGGTCCCGGGGGGACAATGACAAAGCACGGGACATACTCCTCGACAACGGTGATAGCAAATGCTGCTGGTTCAGGTCGACGAATGGACATGATTACAGTTAAGATAACCCTTTTGTCTGTATGTCACGGCGACATCATACTCTTATTATTACGCGAGTAGAAAATCGTCTTTCCCTAAACGCGGTGTGTTCCCCTGTCTAATGCTCAACTGATCGATACCGCCAACCGCCTCGAACACCGCGACCGCACTAGCGCGTTCGAGTACGAGCAATGCAACAACTGTGCTAGTCGGTATGGTGATCGCCGACGCCGTTCGGTTGATGATCGCGACGCGCACCACCGCGCGCGAATCGGGCTCGACCACTCCGTTCAGAACGTCTATTCCGAGTTCCAGCGATTCCGGATGGGACGCAAGTCGTCCGTAGTGCCCGTCGGGCACACGCATCACCAACCCGGTGGAGACAAAGGACATGACCCCGGGAATGAGTGTGCACTCGTCAACGGTGCATAGGTCGTACCCGATGCACTCGCTCCCACGCCTTCTCGGAATCGCGGCGCGTTTGTCCTCTCGCCACACGAGCAACGACTCACGATAGCTATGCTCCTTGAGCTTCAGCTGCACACCGCGTGGGGTTGCCGCCATGGGCGGCGTGAATGCTCTTTACCCTCACGTCGGACACAGTGTGTGTCTTAGCGTGCGCTGTTCAAGAGACACTATATAAGGCTGCTAAGGTCGCTCCATCACTGTACTAACCACGACTTGTCCCTGATGAGCATTCGACGAAAGACGCAGACAGCACAGGCAAAGGGACACCCGCGTGCCCTCAGTCTGAATGCGGTGCTGTCGGTTGGCGCCGCCCCGCGTCCTGCAGCGGCGTTGGTGACTCAGCCCGACGTGGGCATCCGACAAAACCAACTGCTTGGCAACAAAAGCTTTTTCGGGCAAGACTACGTGGCATTCCTTGTGACCTCCAAAGAGACGCTCGACGACACAATTCAGCCCATTCGACAGATTGTGATTCGGAAGCTGCGCGAGCAAGTGGATCCATCATCAACGCAAAATGTCAATGCAGTTAAAGATATGTTGGTGTTAGTGTTTAAATTTCAAGTTTTGCGTGATACAGAGTCGGAAGCGGTGTTTGCGCTACCAGCAAGTCAAAAAGATGGATGGGATTCAATTGGACGCACCCTTTCACTGTCTGGTTGGAAAGCAGACACCTACTTCTCGGAGCGGCTGAAGAAAGCTGGAATCAACTACTCGGACGACCAACCCTTTGGGTGCGAGGTGTTCCTGCTCGGAGGAGGCGGTGGCGGATGCCCCTTGGGTCGCGATTCGCACGACGCAAATGAACTGAACGACAAGATGGCAACACTGATTGAGACCCTCACTAGCCAAACCCGTAATAACGATGAAGAGGTCTACTTATTGAAACAGGCCGTCGCGGAGTTGATGGAACGGTCGGAACACTCCAGTGGAGGTGGTATGGAAGATCAAATCGCACAGCTCATTACTGTCCTAAACGAACAACGGCAACAGAATCAGGCTTTGCAGCAGCCGGGGGGCATGGACCCCACAGCACTACAGCAGCTATTGCAGACAAACAAAATGATGCTCGAACAGCTCAAAGAACTCACAAAGGCTACGCGAGAGGCACCACGAGCAACGGCGCCTTCGGGTGGTGGACTTGCTCCACCTGGTCTTTCTGGGGATGTCCCTACTAAGCAACTGCTTGTACAGCGTATCCAACAAGGATTTCAGAAATGGTTAGACAAGGACACGTCAGAAGAAGGAAGATTAATGGTGATAGAGGCACTGCTTCAGCTTGACAACGAAACATTCGATGCGTACGATAAGGCAAATACTACGTTGCAGGTGGGAAATTACAATGATGATGATTTGAACAAATATGGCATAAGCAACGAACAAGTAGTCCAGAGCCAGCCACGTCTGGAAGCACTGGGTTCCATTTTTGCGACCTACACGCCGTTAACAAATCGTTACGAAGCTTACAAGACGAAGATTAAACAAGTGGAAGACGCGAAAAGGCGCGGCGAGGAAAGTGAAATCCAATATCATAAGGAGATAGAAAACCGTACAAAAATGCAAGCCCCGTACAAGGATGTTTACAATAATTGGAAGCTATTTTGGGCACGTATTACGAAAGACAATTTCACGAAATACATACAGCAAACAAGAACAACAAACGTATCGATGAAACAACAGCTGCTTGAGGTGATTCCTTTCATGGAGAAGAGCGTGCTCGAGGAAGTCAATATGGAGAAGATCAAATCCCAAGCAAGATACATGTCTATGGCAGAGACTCAAACTCTTCTGTTCATACTATACGGTATAAACGAAGATGGCAAGCTTCCAACGTACAGAGTCACGCTCGAACAAACAATTAAGAAATTGAAGGAAAGAGGTGAGCAGCTCAACAAATCTGGAAATGTCAATACAGATATTCCGGATGTTTTACGCCAAGCCAATAATTCGCAACAACCGCCACCAACAGCACCACCGCCCCCTGAAATGTCTTCAACCGCACCACCGCCACCAACAGCACCACCGCCACCAACAGCGCCACCGCCACCAACAGCGCCACCGCCCCCTGAAATGTCGTCGACACAAGATGCGGAACCAGGTGCGCAACAACCCAGAGTTGATCTAAACGAGTTGCTGCTAATGAAAGACCTCCTGAGGAAAACAACTCCAGGAAAGGCGAATTTCATCCCTTCGCTGTGGGTCGACGCCTTGCTCGGAGCAACGCGCGCGTTGGCACTTTCGGACATGCGTAGTGTTATGTAATGTTTAGATCGTGTTTACTTACCACTCCCCTTTCCTCCCTTCCCCCCCTCGCCCACAGTGTTGGTACACTCCCGTTTGTACCATTAAAAATGACAACCTACATGCCATTTCATTTTGGCGCCTCAGCTCTTGCGCTGGAGGTTTCGCTTCTGTGGGGTGGCCGAGCGCGAGCGCGATTTGGGCGCCGGGCGGATGGGGCCAACGCCCATGTCGTCGGAGCTCGACGAGAGCGCACTTACGTTTGGCCTCCCGACGATGCTGAAGTCGTCCTCGTCGGTGGAGGATCCGGCGCCCGAGGAGGCGCCCGCGTCCACATCCATTGGCGCTGGTGCGATGGCGACCGGAGGGGCCATCGGCTTTGCTAGCACTCCTGGCCACTTGACGCGCAGGGGCGCGGCCCGGACGGACTTCCAGACGCGGTCGACGACGCCGCGCCCCTCGCTTCGCGTTTCTTCGAGCATCCTCGTGACGTCGGTGAGTGCGTCGACCGTCGCTTTCACTTCGGAGGGCGATGCCTGCGACTTGGCAAACGCTTTCATGTGCGCACCCACCTCGGCGAGCTTGGCCTGGGTCGCCTGTGCCTTCGAAAGGAACGCTCCGACTTGCGCGTGTGCGGTGCGGAAGGCGTCCACCGCAGCGACCGTGTTGTTGGACGTGTCGACCGTGACTGCGAGTTGCAGCGTGCCCCTCGAGGCCTCGATGATGCCCTCGGCGGCCTCAACCAGCCAGCAGACGCCCGCATCGACAGGGACGGGCGGCACGTTCGTTGCGGAGTGCACCCAGGGATTCTTGGGTGCGGCGTGTGCGATGCGGTTCGCGCGGATCATCTTGGCCATCCACCCCGTCTTGTTGCGCTCGGCCTCCTCGTACGAGAACTTGGGCTTGCCCGACACGAGCGTCTGCATCGTGCCCTGGTCGACGAGGCTGGAGCCCCACTGGCCGGAGATGGGGGTGGCGGTGTGCGCGGGCATCGCTTCGAAGAGGCGGTCGCAGAGATTGGCCTTTTCCTTGGCGGACGCACCAGTTTGAGCACCCGCCGTGTGCATCAGGCACGCATTGGCAGCATACGTTGCGATCGTGCTTCTGTTCAGTAACCCTCCACCCGGAAGTGCATCAAACGATATCAGGTTATACTCCAGTGCATTCTTAATCTTTGATTGCACGAAACGTAAAAACTGCACAATACGCACAGCTTGTTGACCGGAGCCCATTGTTTTGAATAGTTCAGCGACCGCGCGTTCCCTGTCTTCTTTGTCAAAATTCTTGAACTCTTCGTGAGTAAGCTTCTTGCCAGTGGGGTTAAACGCGTCACTAAATATGCTGTACACCCCCTCGTCGCCAAGCAAAGCATCATTGAACTCTTTCATTGTGATGTCTCCGTTGGCGTCTTCGTCAATCAGATCAAATATGTTCACCGTAGCTTGTGCAGTTGTTTGCTGTCGAACTTCTGCTTCTCTGACTTGTTCAACAACACGATTACATTCTGGTGGTAAACCATCCCCGCGCCCTTGTAGAGAGTTCTTCAAAGACTTATCCCATTTCTTCTGCAATCTGAGAAGTGCCTCTAAACCAATGCTCCCACCGTCGAACCCGGTGTCGTCGCATATCCCTGAACCATATAGTTCGCCCCTGTTCCAATCGTCCGGGTTTGCATAGTGCTCCACCACATCGCCCCCAAGTTCCGCTCCAAACTTGGCGCGCAGGTCGTACATCCTTTGCCAGCGGATGTCGACAAAGGCGGTGACCGCGAGTGCGTGCGACTCGACGCCCGACCCTGTCGCGGCGCTCGCACGGCTGTCGCTGACGGTGCCGATGCGCCACATGCCGATCGCATTCTTGTAGATGCGCACGTCCTCGTCCTTGGCTGGGTCCGGGTTGGGCTTGGCGCGCTTCGAAAGCCGCACCCGCTTTTTGTCCACCAAGCGCTGCGCAATGTACAATCGCCGGGCGGTGATGCACTCGTACTTGAGGTAGCCGTCGAATTTGATGATTTGTTTCAGCTCGGCGATACGGGTTGTTGTGAGGCTGATCGATGCGTTGCACGCCTCAATGTCGCGGTCCTTGGACGTGATCATGCCCTTTACATTGCGCACTTGATTCTTTGTCTGCTCGACGACTTGCGCGGCGTCTTTCACCTTTTGCTGCGCGAGCGGGACATCCGCTTCCATATATTTGAGCTCAGCGGCATTGTTGTCGTATTTATTTCTGACCTCATTGAATTCCTGTCGTGCCTTTTCCAGCTTCTCCTTCAATGTAGACCTATTCGTTTTGGCTTGGCGGAGGAGATCTGCTGCGGCGTTCATGTCACTCTCAGCCTCAGCTTTGATAGCATCGTTTTTGTCGGTCCATGCCTTCATCCTCTCTGCTGCCTTCTGCATCTTGTCTGTCTCTGTGTGGATGGTTTGTTCGTTGAGTTCCATGGCCTGTTCGGCTCGCATAAATGCAGACTGTTTAGGAGACACTTTAGTTTGGTACCACTTGGCGAGATCCTTCTGAGCTTTCGTGTAGGCTGCACTTGTCGTTGACCCTGTGCTCTCCGCTGTTTTGAGTGTTTCAACGCATTCATTGACTTTATTATTCGCTTCTGCAAGCGCGTTGACCAAACGTCCTCGTTCCTGACCGAGTGTAGTAAGTTTGTCTTTGAAATCGGTATTTGATTTCTCGAGCCTTGTTTGCTCGTCTGTTTCCTTTTGCCTGTCGATCGTGTGCACAACCAACGCCATGTAGAGCGTGTCGAGCGGCACCGTCTCTTCATCAAACACTTGGAGGGGCGTGCCGGTAACCATGTCGCGGCGTGCGCCGTTGTTGACGCGCGCCAGGCCAGAGATGGCGACGTTGTAGAGTTGGTGCGTTTTCCCCATCGCGCCCGCCATTTCCATAGAGACCTCGTTCGACATGACCACCCCGTCTGGCTTCCAGCGACCGAGCAGCTGGCATAACCTCGGAAGGTCGCCATCTTTATCAAATGGGCCTTGAAGGTTATTGAATTCAGGTCTCTCGACCACTTTCTTTTCATTTGCATCGATTTTTACGTTGCCTCTGCCATCGTCTTCGTAACGAGGTGCGTTCCAGCAGCACTGTCGCACGTCGAAGAGGAGCTTGGTGCCTCCGATTTTGAACGGCGCCTCTTGCAGCATTGCGTTAATGTCCTGCACCGCTCGCACATCGTAGGTCTGTGAGACGTCTTGTCCGACTTGCCCGGGGCGGATCTGGATCCCATTCCCCATGGTGCGGGAATGTGAGCCGGCGTCGAGCCAGAGGACATCTCCCGGCCTCGCGAGAGGGCGATCCATCCATGCCTCCTGGTGACACGAGACGCGCGAGTAGGGGATGGTCTCGTTGCTTGACTTGCCGGGGCGCGCCGTCTGCATTGCTGGCACTGTAACCGAGCTTGGGGGGATGGGCTGTGGCGTCCCCGGGTTTGCAAATGGAGCGTTCGAGATTTGAGTCGGGGGGGCTCCCGGTTTCATGTAATAGTTCGCCAGGCCTGAGTACGGGTCTTGCATGCCCGCACGAATCACATCGGCACTCATTTTTGGGTGTGTTGTTGTTATAAGCGGTAAGTATATTTACTCTACCATAGTATGTTCTTATTGCATTCAAGATTAGCGGTGACGTGAGCGTCACCAACTGGTCATCTAAACGTGTGTTGTATGTCCTGAATGGTCTCGACGATCGAGTCGACACAGACTCCTTCACGCCATGCACTTCTGACAGCCTTGTCGAGTGGATCGGTGGGCTGTATGCCTGCGTGCTCAAGTGACGAGGTCGTTGCTACGGGAATCCACTTGCCATCTAGACGGCACACGATGCGGTCTCCATCCCATCGCAACGGATGCCCTACGTTCTGCATATCGTAGTACTTTGCCTTCCAGTTTTTGCGCTTTCTGGGCGGCAGCTCAAACACATCTGTTTCGAGGTCACGATACTTGCCATCCTCTATCTCGACACAAGATTGGGTAATGGACAGTGCTGTGACGCATGCAATTCTAAGGTTTTCTGCTTCGGTGTCGCTCGGAGTGTGATGCTTCTGCAACTCTTTGTATGCAGAGTTATACAGACGACTGTACTCTGGGGACATTTTGGCTTCCATGTCGCGTATGCGACGAGCTTGCTGCACCTCTGATGCAGTCGGAGCTGACCGACGACCGCCCATTGGGATGTTTGGTATGTCAAATGGTGGCTACCTTACACTAAATTATGTATAAGGCGTTAAGGTTAGCGCGGGTTGTTCACTCTTCAGTACGTGATGGTTGTTTTGTGCACCAACCAATGTGCACCTGCGTGTCCGTGAGTGAATAACCCAGTGACCACGTGCACTTGTCGCTATCAATGGGGTGACGTCGGAACGCTCCATTGCCCACAAATCTCCCTCATGAGGCCGGCTACTTTCCGAGCTCGTCCAGATGTGGCCCATTCTGCTGCGGATGTCAACGATGGCGAGGGTGCTCGAAGGGAACGGGTTGCGTGTTCTCTCAGTACTGCCGAAGTGGGATCGCATTACACAATGGACGAGCTGCGCGACATCGCCACTTCCGGGGTTGCGGCAGCTGTTCCCCCCGATGCAGACACTCTAGTTGCTCAGCTGCAATGGGACCTGGGGGTGTCCCAGGCACTGGATCAGATCAAGAACTCGCAACTGCGAGAACAACGCGAGGCGAATCGCGCAATGGCATCGGGAACGTCGGGTCGACACGGACGCCGTGCAAGCGACACTCGCATGGGCTCGACCTTTAATCAGCAAGGCAGCAAGTTCGGAAAGGAGCTAAGCAAGCGGATTTCATTCGAAGGGTTGGCACATACGGCGGAACTTAGTCGTTCCCGCAAGTACATTGTGCACCCGGGGCGGACCTTCACCATTGTGTGGGACGGGGTCGTGTTTAGTGCAGTAGTATGGTCGGTTTTTGTAACGCCATTGATCTCGTGCAACATGGCAGACCAGACGTTGCTTATCACGGGTATGAATGCCCTTGTTGACAGTGTGTTGGCCACGGACGTGTTGTTCACGTTCTTCCGCGCGTACGAAGACGACCTAAGGGACATCGTGGTTACTTCCCCCCGTTCAATCGCGTGGAGGTATTTGACAAGCTGGTTCCTGATTGACATGTTTGGGGCACTGCCGTTTGATCTGATATTCATGGGCATGTTTGGCCAAGACGACACCACCGGAAGGACCCTGCGCATTATCAAATTGGTCAGAGTGCTCCGCATTCTTAAGCCACGTGAGGGGGTCGGCTTTCAGATCGACCCCTCCATGAACCCGTCGCTTGTGGCGCTTGCAAAGCTCATCTTCTCGCTCGTATTGCTATGGCACTGGGTCGCCTGTCTGTACTGGAAGGTGAGCATGGACGCAATAGAGGCATTGAAGGAACCCGATGTCTTCTTTTCGGTAATCCCGTGGCAGCCACAGGAGAGTGTTATCAAGGGAGGGCTCGGCGTTCGATATCTTCACTCCTTCACATGGTCAATCGGTGTAACTTGCCAGATCTTTAGGCCCGAACCTACTACTGTCAGTGAACAGCTATTCACCAACTTTATTGTAATCATGGGCTTCCTTGCAATGGCGGTAATCATTGGAGCGGCTACGACCGTAATCGCCGACATACAGTCTCAAAAGGCTGAAACGTCGTCTCGGTTACAACGTATCTCTCGCTACATGCGCTACAAGCGACTCCCCGAGACGTTGCGTCGAAGGGTGTTGTCTTTCTACAAATTCCAATACACGAGCATGAACATGATCGACGAATCGTCCGTTCTAGGCGGACTGCCTCGGCCACTCAAAATGCAAATGCAGCTAGTGCTCCACAGCCCACTCTTCGTGCAGCTCCCCCTCTTTTGGATGTGCTCCGAACGCGAGTTGTTGTTCCTCGTTCAGCGGTTGCGTGCTTGTCTGGCCATGCCTGGAGAGATGCTCATACGTGAGGGAGACGTTGGTGTTGGCATCTTTTTCCTAATGAAGGGTGCGGTCGAGACAATGTCGCATGGGTACCTCGCTTCCGTGCTTCTTGCGATCTCGGCATTTGGAGAGACGGCACTTCGAGGCGAGAAATCGCAGTCTACTACAAGCGCACTTCGATTCTGCGAGATGAGTGTGCTGCTCACGGCCGACTTTGCCCATGTTGAGATGCTCAATCCACAGATCAAAAAGTGGATTGATATGTACATCAAGGAGCGAGATGCCCAGTTCAAAGATAAAAAGACACGGCGTAATTCGTCGGACACGCGCGTTGCGGCAGTCACTCGGGCGTGTAGGGACTGGGCGTCTCACGACGTGTGCAACCGTACATTCAAAGAGCGACAGAGCAACGACAAGCCAGGACTCGAACGAACAAACACGTCCGCCCTCGCGGAGGCGATCCGCGCTCCACATATGGGGGGAGCCGCCAAACGCCTAATGTCTACGTACGAAGCGTCCAGGGTGGCGGCCGCACGGGGACATATCACTGCCCGCATTCGGTCGCTCTCGTCGAAGCAGTCAGCAGAGGCGCAGGAATCTGACACCGAGTCCAAACTAGAACAGTTTTTTAGTACAAAGAACTTGCTGGCAAACGCGCCCGCTTCCGACACCAAAGTCACGGTGTCTTCTGAACCAACAGGCAAATATGACCGTAACGAATCACGACCAGAGCCGCCGAAAAGAGTACCTTCCTCGAAGAGAATGCCTCCACAAGCGGATATTGTCACACGCACAATGCATAGACAGCCAAGCGAAAAGCATTCGGTCACGTGGCCTACTGACACAATCGTACCGAGCATGGCGCATGTAAACGGATGTGCAAAAGGACCGGCATTCAAGCCCAAAACCAATTGCACAAATGGAACGCATGCACATGCTGCAAACCTTGTGGTGTGACACACAATGCCCACGGTTTGTACACATCCACTGCAATGTGTAAATATGTGTCACATAGAGTGGTGTACATAAAGTATTAGTGGTATCATGTTCAAATTTGGCGCAACCCTCGGTACAGTTATCGACACAAAGCGGGAACCATTTGGAGAGCGCCGTCTTACCATTTCCTACATTGGTAATCCATTGCGAGAAGCCACAATCCCCGCCATTACGTACGGAGGAGCCGACGAGATCGGAGCATTGACACATCCACTGGTCCCACCCAAGGGAAGGAGAAAGCAGTCGATCGCCGTGCTCAGGGGGCCCGATGTACACCTAGTGGCGATCCAGGTGTGTCGCGCAGCGCTCTTTGGGGCAGGAATCGCCGCAACGCTCGCGTGTCTTTCGAGTACAGCGCCCAGCCCGCGCCAGCGACTGCAGTGTGCTCTCTCGGCGGCGGTGTGTGCCATATCGAGTGTGTACTACATACAGTTCTATAACATCCGCAAACGGCCCCATCTAGCTGGCTACACGCTTGCCGGGAATGCAGCCGTAGATGCCCTACGATATGCATCGTGGTCGGCGTGCATCACTCTGCTGGCGTGGAATGCTCTCATATTCCGAGGTCCATTTGGGAAGGGTCAGCGATGGGCAGGACTCACGTACAACACATGGCTTGTCATGGGACCACTATTTGCGTGTGGGAGTGTGCTGCTGGGGATACCGGGATGGCACAGCGCACGTTCAAGCTCAAAGGACGCATCCTGTCCACGTATGATTTGGCTGGCGATCGCAGCGGTCTTACTCTTGGTAGCAGTGGCCATGAGCCTTTCGCTGGCGTACACAATCCAGTTTGCACCATTGGATACTTCGGTTCGATCGGAGACCGAGATACAGATCAGTCGCGTCATGTCGGCATTCTGGTTTGTGTATCCATTTGTATCGTGTCTCCGCACGTTGGGAATGATGATCGTATCATCCCGGTTAGGACTATTGGAGAAAGCTCGCACGCAATTCCCAAGAACCACAAGCGCGGTTTGTGTACTGTGCAATAAGCTCGTGTTCGGCATACAGAAGACGTTCTCCACTCTCACGATGGCGCCCATGGACGTTAACGAGTTCAACTCGATCACAGAGTTTCTCGAGTGTAGTGATCCCACGTTTGCTTGCGAGGCCATGCTCCCATCACCAGTGCCGGTGTGGGTCACACAGATGTGCGACTTTGCGATCTCCATCGTAGATATCGTGACTCAGGTCTACTCGGCGGTGGCGTGTGTAGTCTACGCACTGCCAATTACACCCTACTTGTAATTACCTGCGTGTCATCGTGTTGCGAACCCATTCGTGTATTTTGGTGGATTTAAAAGCACGTTCAGCCAAAGGTGCTCGCTTTTCAGGGGTCCACCCCAAAGGGGGAAATTCTCAGTGCTCAAATGTCTGTCTATGGCGCACTTTTGCGAAAAATGCCGCCAGGCGGAAACCGAGTTTTGACCTACTTTATCACGCTCACAAAATCGTCCAAATTGGCGTTTCCGCCCGGGGGCATTTTTTGCAAAAGTGCGCCATAGACAGACATTTGAGCACTGAGAATTTCCCCCTCTGGGGTGGACCCCTGAAAAGCGAGCACCTTTGGCTGAACGTGCTTTTAAATCCACCAAAATACACGAATGGGTTCGGTGTCATGATACATCTGTCTACTCGGTGTGACGCGCCCTCTACTTCACGCGCTGTCGGGTGCGACGTGCGTACTCTCGAATGTCATCTCGGGGTGGCATATCCATCAACCACTTGGTGACAGAACAGTCTTCTTCGCCGTCTTCTCCTTCTTCGCCGTCCTTGCCGTCCTTGCCGTCTTCATCTTCGCAATCTGACTCAATGACGGCACCTTCGACACTTTCCTCGTCGTCCTCCTTCTGAGAAAGAGCTTTACGCCAGTGCGCCTCAACATACTTCCCCAATTGTGCGATTTGGTCACAGCTAAGACCATCGTCTTCCGTATTGAAAAGCGCACCAATGGATATTGCTGTAAAGGAAAGAATACTTTGGACCGCCTTACTTCGAGTCCACTTCCACAGTGCTTGGATGATCTTGAAAATATCCATCTTGCACAACGGTGCATTGCCATCGGACGTCACGATGTGCACATCTACCACATTGTCACCTTTTTGAGTCGACCAATTGAAACAGCGCTCCAGCATGTATGTGTTGGACAGATGCACACCATCCCAAGCTCCAATTTCAACAAATGTTCCAACCTGACCTAATGTAACATTTAGTAACAGAGGCAGAATTAGTAAATCTTCTCCAAACTGTGACTTTGTGTGCTTTTTTGAACAGTTCTTCTGTGTCTGTGTGTGCGACATGTGATTGTGCAATTCTTTGTTTGTGTACACTGCCATTGAAGTTAGCGCGATTTTGACTTAACTTAAAGTAAATGTAAATAAAGAAGCACTTCATAAACATACACAAAAGACAGCGTGTGTCGAACTCACTCGTGTATATTTATCAAAAGTGCGCCATAGACAGACATTTGAGGCCGCCACTTTTTGCACCCCTCTCTGCCAAGGAGGGTCCATACTCGGTGCTCAAATGTCTGTCTATGGCGCACTTTTGACGCAAAAATTTCCGCCACGGGGAACCGGCATTTTGCCCATCATTCCGTCGAATTTCGACAGTGTCGAAAATTGCACAAAATCGCAATCCCGCAGAGGGGCAATTTTTGCGTCAAAAGTGCGCCATAGACAGACATTTGAGCACTGACAATTCCTGGCCCTGGGGTCGACCCCTGAAAAGCGAGCACATTTGGCTGAACGTGCTTTTATTTCCACCAAAATACACGAATGGGTTCGGCCCATTGTACCTTGCCTGCGGTCCACCGCGAACGCCCTCGGTGTAACGCAGGCAGCAACTTGTCATATGGGACATGTCCCTCAGTCTGGTTGATTGGTGGCAGAGATCGTGGAATGCGGTTGTGTACATGGAGTTTGGAGACCAGCAGTCTTTGTGGAGTGCTGTCAGTCAGAGTCGGAATCAGAGTCAGAGCTATCTTCCGTATTAAAAAGACCCGTGTCACTCAATGCGTGTGTGTTAAAAGATGTAATGGTCTTAATCATATCCTCATTGAGGAATTTGCAGCCAGAAAATGCGAAATCACCAATGCCACTAAGACCCTCTGGTAAGCTAGTCAGGGCGAGCGATTTGCAGCCGGAAAATGCGGATTTACCAATGTACTTTAGATCGTCTGGTAAGCTAGTCAGTGCAAGCGACGTACAACCTTCAAATCCTTTCTCCTCAATGTAGTTTAGACCGTCTGGTAAGGTAGCAAGTGCTAGCGATTCGCAGCCGTAAAATGCGGATTTACTGATGTACTTTAGACCGTCTGGTAAGCTAGTCAGTGTGAGCGATTTGCATCCATGAAATACGGCCATACCAATGTACTTAAGATCGTGTGGCAAACTGGTTAGTGCAAGCGATTTGCATCCATAAAATGCGGCCATACCAATGTACTTAAGATCGTGTGGCAAACTGGTCAGTGCGAGCGATTCGCATCCATAAAATGTAAGGTCTTGAATCTTTTTGGTTTCGCTGGTAATCTCAAGTAGCATTTCACGATGTTCATCTTTCATCTGACATACCATCCTGAAATATTCCTTCGGTGATAGTCCGGTGTTCCAATTGACCATCCATTTGAAGCTTTCAATTACGACGTTCCAAAAGTTTGGATCTCTGTAGATGCGTGCAAAATCGTGACTGACCCTTTCAAGAGTGCTGAGCAACTTGCAATTCTGAGTATTTAGTGCGAACAATACCAATTCAATTAGTTGGTCTGGAAGGTCTTGCAAAATGATTTTGACATTGGGCATCTCTTGTTGTTGCGAGTTGACATCATCGCCTCGGGTGTGTTTCTCCACTCCTATGCTCAGTTGTGCCAAGGAAGGCAACATTCTCTCCGTATATGTATCTCCTAATACGAGTCGTCTACGTCTTCACCCATTAAGACCATTTTATTGATAACATTTTAGAACCCTGAAGATACGGTACCCGGGTATACTTTGGATATCAAAACCAATCTGGATGCAATCGCACTCAACTGGCGCGACACGGTGCGTGCATACGAGGACGACGACTTGGAGTCAGACTGTTCCAAGAGATCCGACGCGACAACAGACGACACCACCGCAGCCGAAGTGGCCCAGTTGTACATTAGACAAGCCAGATGGCGCATGCAGTGTTCCGAGTCGAACGCCACCAGTTCAATGATTTTAGCTGCCTACAAACTACAGAAATGGTTCCGCGAGTGCCGCATGTCTGATCCAGCAGCGGTATTGGGATTAACTTGACAGATCGACATGTCGTGCGTCTTTCGAACTCATTCGTGTATTTTGGTGGATTTAAAAGCACGTTCAGCCAAAGGTGCTCGCTTTTCAGCAGTCCACCCCAGAGGGGGAACTTCTCGGTGCTCAAATGTCTGTCTATGGCGCACTTTTGCGAAAAAATGCCCCGGACGGAAACCGATTTTTGCGCCATTTTATAACATGTACAAAACCGTCCAAATTGGCGTTTCCGCCCGGGGCATTTTTTCGCAAAAGTGCGCCATAGACAGACATTTGAGCACCGAGAAGTTCCCCCTCTGGGGTGGACTGCTGAAAAGCGAGCACCTTTGGCTGAACGTGCTTTTAAATCCACCAAAATACACGAATGGGTTCGGTACATGCGGTAGCCCGCAGGCAGGCCAGTGCTGGGCGATCGAGTCTGATCGATCACACACGTGTACTTTTGGGTCAGAATACGCCCGTGTTTCGCACACAAGAGACCGAAACGCAGAACCCCGGTGTGTATTCCCCTCCTGTGGGAACTGGCATTTCTGCAAGCTGTGTGAGAAACGAGCCAGTGGAGCCCCGCATATACGCCGCCCTTCCTCTGTGGATCACGCGTGTCATCACGTAGTGGCCAGGCGGAGGTGGGGGGCCCGTGCAGCTGACAATGTATGCTCTCTCTGCAAAAGGTTGTACTCGGTGCAGGAATACAGGATCGGTGCCCCTGTCAATTGCCTCTGCAACGTGCTTCACTGGGCACGCGTGTTCATATCCCTCGTTCGTGTCAACGTAGAATCCTTCACCGAACGCAGAGTCGTTTATTCTTGAATCGAGCATGTCAAAGTACAGCTCCCATGAGCTCATCTCCTCGACGCCGGTGTGCGCGGAGGCGTGGCGAGTCGGACCAACCGGGGTTCCCGTTCCCGGAACAGGTGTGTGGGGGGGAGAAGCCATTCACTTGGCCGTGTTTTTTGCTTGTGTAAAGACTATGGCTGCCTGCGTGCTATCGATGTGGTTACGTTTACTTTAGCGGACCATGCGAACAAACGAGGGTGCGTGTGCTGCATGCACGTGTGGTTGGTCGACTGCGTGTGTGTGGGTGACATACTGACGATCTGACACAACTATTACTGGCTGTGGAGTGACTGCTTCGGCAATCACTTGGGCCGTGAAACACGCGAGCAGTCCCGTACACAGTCCCGCTCCGTAGTTGCCCATGGGTGTCTGCCCTTTTCCAGTGTGTGCATTGGATTTACTTTCTTATTGTGGCAAGAGGGTCCCATCCCAGTCTACGATATACTTGTCCTTTCGTTGCAGTTCGGCCGCGTTTGCATGCAATATGGCCAGTACTTTCTCTGCCCTTTCATGGGTATTGGGTGGCTCTTCCAAGTCGAACGCATTGATGTCAGCCTGACACCAGTAGAATGTGTTTGCATTGGAATTGACCATCACATATGCTATGAGTTGGCGAGACAGCCGTTTGTCTTTGGCAGACTGGGACATGAGATGCGGCAATGCTACACGTACTGTTTTATTCAGAATAGCGCTGTCTATGCCTAGATATTCTAAGACAACAAAGTTTGGACGTGTCTTGGTCCGTGTGGGCGATGGATGGAGGTGGAAGGGGCCACGAATGGTGGCAAACAGATACGGGGGTTGCGGCTGTGCCAGACAGAGGACTGCAAGCTCCCGCTCAATCGCGACCGCAATGGCGCAACCAACATCGGAACTAACTTCAAACGGCTCTTTCAAAACCTTGGGCCAATCCGGTCGATGAGTGAGGAAGATTTGCGCCTCCACCGACTCAGGGGTTGCTTCACATGCGATTGATTTTAGAAATGGGCCCTAGGGGCCAGCGGTGGTGAACACCACGCGCACTCCTTACATCCGAACTTGCAGTCTTTAGAATATGACGCTGGCTACCAACTGTGATTTCTGTCCTCAGATAGAATATCGCTAGCTGGACTCTCTAGTGAGTATTCTATCGCTGCAGTGTAGGGTGTAAATAAGACGGGTTGTATGCATTGAACATATGAATAGCATGAAGCGGAAGCTTCCATTTGAAAGGGTGTGGGCGAATGGACAAGGCGCGACCGAATTGCGACCCAAACCCACAGCAAACAGACTTCCGGTTGTGCGCTTGGTAGGCGATGTCGCAACACTACTGCAAGAAGCCTTGGATCTACTTTTGTCAAGTGAAGACAAGTCGATCACTTCAAGTGACGGGGTTCGTTGGAGCGCCAGTGTGTTCCGCACAATGTTCCATTCGATTACACCGACCAGGGTTCAACGCGATCTGTTGCTTCGCATGCTCTCAACTAAAAAAGAGGCCGTGTCGGTATTGATAGGGGCACCACCATACTATTTCCTTTCGAGTGGGGAATCGCACTTGATCAACGCTACTGGTATTTCAAAGGGTCGGGTGAACATGACATACGACGCAGTAGACTCGATACCAAATTACAGTCAGTTTGGCGACCCACTGGCAACAGACGCCAGTGGGGCACACTACACCACGTGCACGCGCGGATTGCGAGACGACGACCTGCATGCTATTGCATACTTTGATGGCCTCACATCTGGCACATTTGAGGTCTACGTGCGACTACCAAAGACAGGCAAAGCTAAAGGTCGGGGACTCACATTTCCCAAATGTCGGGACGTCGTCACACTGACTCCAAAGCCCGCGTTCGTGTCATACTTTCCGGAGGGCATGTTGCAAGAGATCAGTCTGCGCGTGCTCGCCATCCGTACATCGTCGCATAGTTCGTCTACGGCAGTCGCACGAGTAGAGGCAGCATAGCATTTGCCTTCTCATAACGTTCCTCCTCTTCGAGCAAGGCAATCTCTTGCTCGATCTTATCTTTGTAGCCGTATCCCTTTTCTTCGCACGTAGATAGGGAGATCTGTGTCTGAAACTTGTCCTTTTTGTCGAGCGGAATTGGATTATCAAACTCCCAAGCGTCCGAAACCATCCATGCGAAGTCGGGTGGGTTGTGCCACACGGTGGCCCACGGCAGAGAGTCGGGAGCGTAGCACCCTTGGATTTGGATCATGCCAACCATCACTCTGATATCGTAGTCGGATTCTGTAACTTTTTTTGCAAACAAATCGTGTCCGTCCAGTAAGAGACGTCTACTGCATTCGTTCAGGTCAGCTTTCTTCGGCTTGCACTTTGAAGAGACAACAATCACCCACGCCGGAAACCCCGTTTGGGGGTTCAAACACCACGTCCGATTCTCGCAGTCTTTAAGTCCCATGACAAGGTGGGTCGCCCACGGCTGCTTCACCTTGACAAGGCGCACATCGCCGTTCAGCACAGCAACGGGTGGAGGCTTGTGCCAGCCACGGGGACGCTCCATGAGCATGGAGTTCAGCATCGGAAGGCCCTGTTCTTCCACCGGTGGAATCGGGCCGTCGTCATCGTCACAAACTTCGTCGTCTTCTTCGACTGCTGGCATCGATGCGCTTGGCCCACTGTTAGAAGTGGACACCATCCGGTCCAAATATGCCAAGTAGTCATTGACCGTCTCTTTCTTCACACTTATGGGTTGAAATGGCCCGACCGGGCCACCCAGTATGGCGCTTGCATCTTGACACCGAATGAAGTCGCAAACCACTTGGGGGAATGCATGCGAGTTACCGTCAGCATACTGTTTGACAAACCTTGTCACTTTAGCTTTTTGGGGGCCAGGCATGGCTGCCCACTGTTGGTCTGGAATCGAATCTCGCAACCAAGGTCTCACTTTACGATCGCTGTCCATTAGCCAGTCTTGTGCCTCTTGGTATTCCTCTGCTGACCCACCGGAAGTTGCGAGAGTGCCCATGTGTTTGAGACGGTCCAGGATTTGGGGAATTTCGTGCTGTGTCGAGCCCGCAATCGTGATTGGCATCGTCACGGTGATGCGACTTCCCTGTACATCGCCTTTACTCCCTGAGTCACCAAAACTGCCGTGTGGCCACCCGACGGGCCAGAGAAGCAAGTGGCCAGTCTCGTTTACATACGTGTCGGCCACCCCTGGTGCCGCCGGAATCTTGCCAATTGGGTCCATGTGATTTTTTCCAAGTATGGCGTTGAACTCGTCTATGTGGTTCTCCCAGTTGAGGTTAATCTTTCCGCGTGGCTGGGAGTTCCAGTGTTCATGGTCGCTATCGGTCAGCTTTCCATCTGAAAACGCTTTGAGGCATACGTAAAGCTTCGCGGGCGTCATTGGTCCTATCGTGTAAGTGGCACCGTCGTTCTCACCTTTACCGCCATCCAGGTGCGCCAACATCTGACATCCGTGCTTCTTAACCCACTCCAATGTTGACCCATCCGTCGTCGCAAGATGGATCTCTAAATTGCTCAGAAGTTCCATTGGTGACATCTGGTCGTGATGGGTACCCAGTGCTGCACCGCCGGGCGGCTTGTAGATAATGTGTGGGAAGTGCTCTGGCATTCCAGGCTGTAGCCCTAGCTCTCTCAGTATATTCATCGCGAGAATCACGATTGGCAAACCAATGTCGGGAACCAGGTGGGCCCATAATCCGAATCCATCTAACATCCAAGCGCGCGGCGAACCCTGTGCGGCCCCTTGGTTTCCAAAACGGACATATTGGACACACGCTTTGTAAAACCCCTTGCCGGGCATGTCTTTGAACCACTCTGCGTCCTTGAGTGTGTCGGAAAAGACAAAGCGTAATCCCTCGTCAGTAGAAAGGTCTATCTTGGCTGCGTACTGTGCCTTCTGCTCGTTAGTCAGGCCAAGCCACTCCATCCACGAGGCACGCGTGTCAACAGCTTTCTTGCCCGTCACAACCATCTTATCGGGTGGGTTATTCAGTATATGAACAAAATTGGAGGTAAACCACACACGACAGCACTGGCGAAGATCACTCACAAAAGCTGAGCAATTCAATTCTTGTGGCATTGCGAACGTCATCACACCGTTTGTGTTCAGTGAGCTAAACCCGTCGAGCGAGTAGGGGGTGATCACAGCAATTGACCCATCTCGCGATCGCTTTGCACTGGGCCCGATCATCAGACCAGACAAGTTGGGGAGCATCCTTAACCACTGCCTGCGTGGCACCAACAGTGACCCGCAGGTTAATGTGTTCGTCACCTATATTTGCGTTGATGCGTCGAGCTCGCTAGAATAAAACACCGTAAAGTCCAAAATAGGCGTATCACGTTGCCGATGGTTTCAACTGAAATCGCCGACGCTTTCTACGCATTTGCATTTAAACAACACTGCTCGATCAAGGATCCAGATGGTGCCAACTGTCGTCCAGCGCCACAACAAGCCCTACCGGAGCCGCCTCCACCATCTCCGATCCGTACAGAGAAGACGAAGATCCGAGTGAGTCCTTACTTTGCCGAGCGGAAAAGGCCGACCATTGTTCCATCATCTCCAATGCTAGCTCCGTCCCCTCCTCCAGCCGACGTACCGCCCCTTGAATTGCCAGAGGCCGTGGACAGGACGCCTCTAGCCACTATAGCCCAAGTGGTACCAGTGCAGTCCCAGCCACAGAAGAAACTGATCCCCCATGGCGCGTCGGTAATTGCGTTCGACACGGAAACGTCCGGATGGATAAAGAACGAACCAACCTCAAACCTGGTGCTGCAGATCGCTTGGGCAATCGGTGACGACAACGGGGCGTTGGTCAAAGGGCACGAGCGGTATTGCCAGCTGCCTAGAGGGGTTCCGATCACCGGGATCGCTCGCAAAGTCCACCAAATTTCGCTTGATACTGTACGCACACGCGGCGTCAACACCAAAAAGGAGTTGGAGACCTTCTGTGACGTCGTAGACGAAGCCAAGCGCTCTGGCGTTCGTGTTGTGGCCCACAACGCCTCCTTCGACGTCCAAGCCGTGAACCGCACGCTTCGCAGATGGGGAAGTACCAGGGCGATCAGCGAAGGCGACGTGATGTGCACCATGAAGCGGTCGGGAGCCGTCCTCGGACTGCGGAGCAAGACCGGCCGCGCAAGAAACCCCAAGAATTCAGAGCTATACGAAATCTTGTTTAAAGAGAAGGCACAAGGTCAATTACACACTGCTCTGGCCGATGCACTCATCACCGCAAAAAACTTTATCGGTGGTCTGCGCAAGGGGTGGTGGTAAAACATGGTAAACGAGTTTACATGCCACTTTGTAGCAATAGAGGACTGACTACATAGTCCAGTTAGCAATCTTCTAAAGGTGATGACCGTGTATGCTTTTCAAACGTCCGCCATCGAGGCCGGCGACATCCGACCCGACATGTATGCATTCTCGTCCTCCTCGGTGTACTCGGTGTGTGGCGAAGATGCGGCCGCTCGGGATGTCTCGTGCGATCTTTTGAATTCGCGCATCTTGGCCTTAATTTGCTCGAGAGTTGCTACTGCCGATGCTCTCGATATCGGATGGAGGTCCTTGTCCATCTGACCCTTCAATATGTCATGGCGAGCTTTCAAGTCGCGGTCCAGTTGGCCTGTTGGGTTTGCCCAGGATAGCCAACCCTGGACCGTCTTTTTCGGTACGTATCCTGCGTAGTCTCTGCTTTCAATCAGCTGGTCGATCACTTCCACAAAATGTAATCCTTTGTAGAAATTGAACTTTCCAACTGGCCCTTCCACGTCTCCGTTGCCGTCGAGCTTGCGGGTCTGCTCAATCGCAGTGACGAGAAGATCATGTGAAAACTGTTTCATCTTGTAATTCTCGTAGCTCTTAAGCTCCGACTTGGTCAGCTCGGCTTTCTCCTTCTTCCTAGCTGTCCCTGTCTTCGGAGGGCGTGGATCTTGTGGCTTTGCTTCGTTCAATTCGTCCAGTATGCTATTCAGTGTCTTTGCAATGCCCTTCCACTGTGTGGTGGTCCCGTCTTTCTTGTCTGTTGCGAATTTCTCCTTTTGAGCATGCAGCTTCCTTTTCATGCTGTCAAACATGTCCCGGATCTTGTTGTCTCGCTCCATTTCGGTCGCCACGTTTACCGCAACGGTGTGTGCTTCCTGGACGTCCTTTGGCACGTTACCGTCCTGTTCGAGTATGTCGCAAACCTTCCTGTACATGTCACGGTGATTGTTTGCCATGTCCTCCGCATGCTCAGTGGTACCGAGCGGCGGAAATAAATCCTCGTCGTCTTCCAGCTTCTTTAGCTTCTCACCAATCTCGTCCATGAATTTGTCGTAATTCACTGCGTCGTTCGCTTCTTTTTGGTTGCACCCGTCGGGATTGAGATTGTGGTTGTGCAGAGTTCCCTTGCCATTCAGATGGTGCATAAAGTAGTGCTTGTACTTGTCGCCCTCTTTCACGGGGACACCGTGTCGAACTCCTTTGATGGGGTGGCAGTTTGCTTTGAACGAATACGTGGTGCGATCCCACTGCCTGAGTTTGGAAGAAAGACGCTTCGACTGTGAGGTCGCCACTCGCTCTAGTGCGGCAGTGCGTGAGGACAGCTGGCAGCTCCGTCCTACGTAGACTGGTATCCCATTTGGGTCATTAATTTGGAAGATGATCGTGCGTTTGTTGCACTGCCGCTTGGAAATCGCTCCCCTCGGAGTCCGTGGGGTAGAGTCCCTCGGAGAATCACTGCCACTGGTGGACATTTTGTCTGCGTCGACGGTGGCGAAAGGACAGCTTCCACTTACCTGCGTGGCACCCACTACGCCGGTGCAGCGTTACGCAGGCAGCTCCCACCGTTGGTAACACGCAGGCAGGGTCAGGACACTTCACGGAAAGCGATGTAGACCTCAAGCCTAGCGCACTCGCACGCACACAAAACAGCAATGCCGAAAAGCCCACTTCAAATTGGTGCATGCTACCAGATCAGCACGTCAAAGGGTCCACTGTACTATACCATCAAGTCTGGACTTGGTGATGAGTACACATGCGACGTGAACGGGGAAGGCGTGAAAAACGCACATGAAGAGCGCAACGTGAAAGGCTCTGTCCTTCGGAAGGGCATGCCCGTGCGCGTCAATGAAAAGAGACGCAGGGGAGAGGAGCGGAACGACCTTCAAGTGGTCCGCCCAGCCAAGGTCGCAAAGTGTGGATTCGAGGAGGTCGACATTGAAGAGTCCTCGTACATCTCGCCGGGGAAGATGGTCATACGAGCGGCACTTAAGCACTACGCGCTGCTTTATCATGGCCGTACGGGCAACCGACCGGTCATCGGGATGATTGACCATCACCTGAACGGGGCTGTCGAGTACTACAAGCGGTCGGATGAACGGTTTTTTGGCATGGCGGATTTTGTGATTGTGAACAACGATGAAGAGTCCTGTGCCATACTGAAAGCCAAGTTCTCGAAAGACGAGAACGTGCAGGTCGCATGTGGAGACTTTGCCGACGTCATTGACAAGCACACGTTTGAAGCGCCGGAGATGAAGTTCTCGATTCTGTGGGCGGACATCTGCAACGAACTCCAGCAGCCGGAGTTGGAGGTGTTCAAAAAGAAGATTTCCTCGTCGGGCAGGATACTGTACACCCACTCGACGCGCTCGAATGTGGCCGGACGCGACGTGCAGCAAGTTCTCCAAAAGATCGAACGAATGCACGCTGCGGCCAATCTTCCAGAGTACGAGAAGTACCGCTACCAGAATGGTCATTCGACCATGATCCATGTAGAAGTAGCCATGCGTGAGCAAGGCAGTGTTGGCATGGCGTCGCCATGGCTTCAAGCGTCGCTTGTGGCTGGCTTGCGAGCAATTATCGCGACCGCGGAGGGGTTGCTCGCACGCTTGGTGTAAAACGCACTCTTGTTAGATAATGTACTCTTAAAACTATCTAAATGTCCCTCTACAGCATACTTAGGACTTTTCTCGTACTCTGATCGACAGTGATCGTGAGGGTGGGGTAATGGTCCCAGTCAAAATTTGGAAGCATCCTGGATCGGTAAACGTAATCGACTGCGTTGGGCATTTGTCTGAAAAACAAGTTACACGTCATATGGCATGGATACTCGTAGAATGATTCGCGCTTGGTCTTCAGTAGTTGCCCCTGCGAGGTTCTCGGCGTTGCAAACTCCGTGCACTGTGGTTTCATTCATGACAACCACGTCACCCTCCGTCGGTTTAAATGTTAGAACATGATCGCCAGTGCTCCCAGATGAAATACAAAGTTCAGTTCCCGACCACGTTTGCTCGGCGCGCAAGTAAATCAGTACCGCAATCCCATCTCTCGTTTTATTTTCTGGAGTGTGGAACATTTCCTGAATGTATGGGTTAACGCTTGGAGCAAATGTGCTGGGCTCTGCGGACATATTATCGACGTGGCGATTTGTTGCCGTATTTACCGGATTGTTGTTTGCTGGGGCCATTTTAACGGGCCGGAATTGAGTATCAAACCGTATTAAATGCTGAAGTATATCTTTCCCTGGGGGAACCAGTCCACCCATCTTGGCGATCTCCTTCAGCTGGTAACACATCTTGCTCATTTTCCCCACAAGTAGTGTTGAAATTATCCTAATATCACGATTCTGTTCGAAAGGATCATTGCCCGGTGTCATTACGCCAAGAATGCCAGACTTTTGTTTGTCGTATCCGATGAAGCCACTTACGTCACTAGACAGTTTTAAGAACTCGGTTGCAACATCAACCATGTTTTGTTCGTCCAAAGCTTCGTTGCCCATGAACGGTGGCCTTAATTCAAATATTATGGTATCGGCAGGAAAGAAATCGCGCGTCTTTACCATTTTCATGTTATCTCTTGTTACGGAGCGCTTGTCTCGCGTCAGAATCAATGCAGGCAGTGACATGTTGCACTATATTTATACCTCTACTGAAGAATAGCCCTTTTATTGGCGAACTGATAGTCTAAACGTAAAATTTCCATGAAGTGGCAAGGTGGAACCTGCCTGCGTTGCACCCGGTGCATGCGCACTCGTGTGTGACGTACGACAGTTCTTCGGAGTGTAGGGTGTAGCCAGAATAAAGGCACCGAGTTACACTCACGGTGTGTACGTTGTCATGTCAAGCTTCCCGAACTTGTCCGGTCTGAGCAACCTGTATCATTCAGCGACAACTGCTGAGTTTTACGTAGACGTGAGAGAGGTCGATGCAGATATCTGGGAATGGGAACGCGTTGTGACGGTATGGGTCTTGCTGGACTTGACTCAATCCCAAACCAAGTATCGTTTTGGATACGATGCGAACGGACAAATCGTCGGGTTTTCGGATAAGGGAGTTGTTCCCTTTGGAGAAAGGTGGAGCAACAAGCTCGAAGTCAAATTTGTTTGTCGAGGCGACCAAGTTGCAAGCGTCATAATTCCGTTTACGGCACCATCAAAAAGCGAGGCGGTCAAGACGTGGATAGAGCAAATCCACTTCAACCGTCTACAACCGCCTGAAGGCCTTAAGGTAGAAGTACTCACTCCGGAACAGCTATCGAGCCGGGAGGATTTCAAACGAGCCCGCGCAGTGGAAGACGCGGAACGGAAAGAGCGAGAGAAGCAAGATGAATTACACAAGCGTGAATTGGACGCTGCTGTTGCACGAGCGCGCGAACTCAAAGAACAGATATACAAACTGCCCTTGGGAGAACGAGAAAAATTCAGACGATGGATGAGAGAACGCAATCCGTCAATCAGCGACTATGAGTTGTCGGTAGAAGAGTGGAAGGAGTTCGATGACAATATCGATTGGTTCGAGCCCATCTACCGATAGCCGCCTTGTCGCCGCTAGCCAATAAAGGGTGGGTGGGAAGCACTACCACGTACATACTGAGGTGAGGATGCCGCGTGTCTATGAAAGAAAATATGAAGATTTTACTGAGAGCGTACCCCAAATGCGTCGTGGGAAGAGCCCCCCTTACACAATGACTTCATATGTTGATGTAAAATGCCCATGGTGTAACCTGACAATCGAGATTACAGAGGAACATTTGCGCAGTTCCAAAGCGTCTAGATGTCTGAAACACATTCGTGAATGTCCAGCGTATACAGGTGAGGTCGCTGAAGCACCGGCAAAGAAGCGCAAGGCTACAGCAAGTCGAGCAGCCCATGAAGGTTTAGTTACCATTTACAATATTATCTACATTCCAGAAGGTCGTGCCGTGTACACAGGGCGCACCAAGGACCCTGAGCGCCGACTGGCCCAGCATGCATCGGCAAGTTCCAAGTGTCGGTTGATTCGCAACGCAATGCGTCGAAACGGGAGAAAGAGCTACACAATTGAGCCCATCATGTGGTGTCGCCCAGAAGATGCTGACGCGAACGAAAGCTTTTGGATTATCGAAAACCAGACGATGCACCCCAGAGGTTACAACCTGAGACATGGCGCTACCGCCGGAGAGGAGGCAGGAAATGGCGCAGCACTCATGCAAACGAGCACGAACGTTGTGTCTTTCCGAGGAGTCCGCGATGAAGCAGCCGCAATGCAGGATGCGTGGGGTGACGTGGTCGATTTCCTCGAATCGGACGAGGCGGGATCACAGGCAGACGACCAACTCCGAGATCTCCTCCGAGAGGTGCACCCAGACCGCGCGGAAGGTCGGGTTTACTCTGCAAATGAGGTATCCGCGATGCTGAATTCGGTCCGTGAAGCGCTTTGATGTAACCGCTTGTTAGATTCGGTGCACACAAGTGCAGCATCTGCGTTGACAACCTGTCACAGACCCTGCTGCTGCCCTGTCGGCATCTGTGCATGTGCAACGCCTGTGCCGATCGGCAGCAAGCATTTGAAGGAGTCGCACTCCGTTGCCCAATCTGTCGCGAGCCAGTCACTGAAAAATGGGTTGTGCCGGGTCTCTGATCGGGAACTGAAGATCTTGTCATGGGTGGCATGTGCATGAGGGGAGAGTCGTTGGATAAAATTTGTAATATTACAATTTAAAAACGATCAGAGTATTCGCCGTCCACACCTCACGCACCCTCTGTACTTTGGTGATCATTTCTACAACATCAACCCATCCTCCCATCACACCCCTTCGCGCGGCTTGACCATAATCGTGCGATTACGCCTTGTTCGTAAGGGCATCGGCAGTGGCAACGTGTTTGAAGGCCTCGATTCGTCGCTCTAGCGTTCTGTCGAGTACGTTGGCTTTCTGGAGATTCGAGTAGTACGCGTCATTCAGCGCTTTAATAGGCTTGTACGAGAAGGGCTGGACGCCGAGCGAGGCGGCTGCTTGTTCCACCGGGGTGAGGTCGTCAAATCGAAGCTGATCTCCGGCCGGGGGCGCAGCTCCCGCTTCAATAATTGCAGCGCGCTCACCAAAAGTCTGCTTGGAAGCCGCCTGAACAGCGGCCGCATTCTGGATGGCCTGGATATCGCTCTTATGGTTTCTGGGACGCAGTGACATTCGTGTACAGAAGATGGGCTTGTGTTGGCGGCGTGGCCTTTACACCAACTACACTGTAAGGATGTCTTATTGCCGAGATGTCCGCAAAGGGCACACATCGAACACCTGGTCAACTGGCGTGCATGCCGGTGTGTGGACGAATAGGCTGTCGACTCCTGTACGAATACACTGTGACCAAGGTTTGTCGCGTATAAATAAAGCCACTGTGTTGCTGTAGACGTGTAGATCCGGCTATTGGATAAGTATTGTAACATGAGTCTTCGACCTGCAGACAGTGACGGCAGCGTCTTCTCCCTGAGGAATGTGATTCCATCTTCAGATGGGCCGCCACTTCAATTAGGAAGGGAATGGGAGCACGATCAGTACCACGAACCACACAGTCCGCTTGGCTTACATGTGCCTGCACCCGTCAGCAACAAGAAGATGTTCAATCTGAACTTTGCAAAGCCCGGGGTGGTGAGTGGCATTAACACGGAGCCGTCGGCGCGGTCGGTGTGTGGTCGCGAGTGCGAGGCCCGAGTGCAGGCGATGGCACAGCAAGCGAACGAACACGCAAACCGATCGCGGCGTAGCGAATCCCAAATCGCCCTTCTCGACAAGCAGCTGCACAAGGCGCGGCAAGAGCTATCTATGAGTGTCACCAAGTACAACCAAGCAAGTGCTTCAGCTGCAGAGGATCGAAAACAGTTGAAGACGCGCATACACAGTGATGGTAAGCTCATTGTCGATCTAAAAAGCAAAATTGCCACGCAGGGTCAAGACAACATGGGTCTCGTTGAAGAGGTACGTGGCATCAAGAAGAAGCACATGGAGACGATAGACGCACACTCACATGAACTTGATCGTGTGTGTATGGAAAGGGACGAAGCCACCAAAAGGTTTGAGGAGCGTGCACGTATCGCCGAGGAGGCACAGTGCGCTCTGCGAGATGCACAGGAATCGCACAAGATAGAGCTCTTCTCAATCCAACAGCGATGCGAGAGTGCGCAATTCGACTTGGAGACCTGCATGAAGCAAGCGGAGGCGGCCAGTAACGACCACGGCAACAAAATCAACGCACTGAACGAGACAGTGAACGACCTCCGCGAGTCCCTCAGTAAGGCGACGTGTGCCTCCGCCCAGTCCGACATTTCGATGAGGAACTGCACATCCAGCCACCGAGCTGAGTGTGATGTTCTCCGAACCAACATTGCGACGCTCGAGGCAAAATTGGCACAACGGGCCAACGTGTCCGAGGTGTCCGAGGTGCCCGTGAAGTCCCCACCACGGGAAGCGACTGAAGCGACTGAAGCGCCGATAACCTCACTGAAACACGAGCTCGTGGAACTACGAGTCGCGATTGACGCATTGAAGAAAGGGAACCCTACTCCGCCACCAACTAACGATCACGTCCTAGCTGAGATCTCGACGCTTCGGACGCAGATGTTTGATATGTTGTCAGAAGTAAGGGGGGCACGCACGACGGCTGAACCACTTGCCGAATCACAAATCGAATCGGAGATGCCCGATGCGCAACCAGCAATTGTCCACACCGACGAGGATGTTGCCTGTACTCCTACTTGCTGCGACGAGCCCATGCACGACGCAAAGGCTAGTAAGGTGAGCAATGTCTCGGTGGCGAGTGTGCTTCTGTCTCACCGCGACGCAATTTCCGCACTCGTGCCCGGAACCGTGTCGTTTGGTGCCGCTCGCGGATTGGTCGGTACGGTGGTGGGGGATGCGGCGTTCGCGGGGGAATCAGTTGGCGCTTCTGCGCAGTCAGACGCAGTCCGTGCTGCGGTAGGCGATTTCAAACACATAGCACAGTCTCATCCAAACACTCAGGCACTGGAGAGTGGCGAGGTCAGTGAGTGAATTTGTGCAGAATATTGAACCCTTTCAAGACCAGAACTCAAACTCGAATAAAAATTACGTTATAACCCCAGAAACACGTTTTACTTCCACGCCGGTCACTCCGAAATTGACACAGATACCCATAATCAGTCCCATTGCCCGCAAGTATGCACGCGTTTGCTTCTCTGCGGCCAGATTTAAGCGCGCAATTGTTTTCACTTCAACGACGACTCGATTCTCTACTAAAAGGTCGATTCGGCCAACGCCGACGTGCCTGGACTTGTACACTACCGACACCGGCACCTCGGAGCCCACTGCCCACCCCTGCAACTCTAACTCTACACGCAGTGCATTTTGGTACACATGTTCGGTGTACCCCGGTCCCCCAAGCTCTCGAAATACTTCAGTTGCAGCGTCTTCAATGTTCTGAAGCAGGATCTCGTCCTGGTAGCTCTCCCCGTCACACTTCTCCTCGTGCCTCCGCTTGCACATTCACAACGACACTGGTACCGTTAACAGCGAGATTGCCAGCCTTAGCGAAAGGTCAGCGATTTTGCATCTTACATCACCGAGACAGAACCAGAAAAGCCACCCTCGGTTCGGATAAATTTTACCGCACACCAATGGGCTGAGTCCCACAAAAAGAGAAAAGGGGTGTGATCGTTTCTTCGAACCAACTCGTGTATTTTGGTGGATTTAAAAGCACGTTCAGCCAAAGGTGCTCGCTTTTCGGGGGTCGGCCACAGGGGGGAAAATTCTCAGTGCTCAAATGTCTGTCTATGGCGCACTTTTGCGCCAAAAATGCCCCCCGTCGGAAATGGGAAATTGGCAAAAACTGGAACTGTGGATAATGTCCCAAAAACGGGTTTCCGCCCGGGGGCATTTTTTGGCACAAAAGTGCGCCATAGACAGACGTTTGAGCACTGAGAATTTCCCCCCCTGGGGCCGACCCCCGAAAAGCGAGCACCTTTGGCTGAACGTGCTTTTAAATCCACCAAAATACACGAGTTGGTTCGAGGTCTCAGTCTAGGGGTGTTCTGATGACTCACTGTTTCCAACGCACACAAAATGAGATCTCCTACCGAGCGGCCGGGATTTCGATGCGAATTACGACATCGTGGCGCATGAACAATGAGTAGCGACTAAGAGAAGCGCTCGAAGTTACTAGTGCTGCAGTGTTGTCTAATTTCAGTGTGAATTTTTCTGGTGCCTCATTTGGAACGTATATGCATTTTAGGTCGTACCCGGCTGTTGGCGACATATCAATGCCCCACGGATTGGGTGCATTGGAAGTGGAAGGAAGTTCCCACCATAGAGCCCAGTCCTGTAACGCGTCGGCCACGACGAATGGTTCGAATTTCTCATCACGGGGTATGAGGCCGAGGTTGACAAAGTCTTGGTGTCCAGAGATAATCATTTCGATGCCAAACTCTTGAGTAAAGATACGGACAAGATCTCCACTAATAGACATAGCAGATGGCTTTTCCCATGTACCCCCTCGAGGGGCCGAGGGATGCAGACCTGTCCCCATGTGCATGTCATTGTGTGAGAGCTGTGCTTCGTCTGTTGGTGGCATGAGATGGGTGTGCTGTTGATCTCCGAGGAAGTTTCGAAACTCGTCAGTGTAAGACGCACCATTCCGAATCCTTCTATATTTTTGGATATCATCGGATGAGACTCCGCCATTGCGGAGCATCTCGTCGTTGAGCACATTGAGGTCAAAGCTCCCGTGACACGCAAAATATGTCCCGATTCTGGTATTTAGAATAATCGCTGAAGGTAGAAGGTGTAAGATTCTGAGTGCGTCAACGGCGCACTTCCCGTTATCATTCCACACAAACTGTTGCCAGTCGTTGGGGTACTCACGCACAATCTCTGAGGTGAGTCCATACCTTGAAAAATAATTACAGTCTTCGTGATTTCCAGCTGTAATGCGTACCTTTTCCCAATTCCCATCGACAAGCTTGATAGCCATAACTAATGCGATGACTTCAATGCCATAGGGACCACGGTCTGCCAGGTCTCCTGCAAAGACTAACATTACGTCATCCTTCACCACCATTGTATTGTCATTAAATACATCTCCAATCATTCCATGTAGCTGAGTCGTAAGTGTCTGTACACTGGAGTGGATGTCTCCGATGATCGCGATACGCGTCTTTGCAGTGGCGTCTACCTTCTCGTAGTGGATAAACGGACGCGATCCACTGTTCCCAAGTCCATCAATTATCCGCTGTGCGTTATCCCATGGATTTGCCCACTTGCAAGCCCGAATATGTTCCTCCTGGCGTCGGGTCGCCTCACGTAATACACCAAGTACACTTTCCACTGTAAAGAACCGAGTCATGCCAACCAGCTGGTCGTATTGCTGCGGAGCATTGAGCTGTTTCCCACTCCACCATTCGTCTGTTCCTAGCACATCTGTAGCAGAAAGTTGCAGACCAAACCTGGCCGAATTGGTCCGTGACCGGATAAGGTCAATCCACGCAATGATGTTAGGACCTTGCAACGGGACGTCATACATTGCATAATCGGGCTCGTTTGTGGTAGGTTGAAGTCTAGTGACGTAAGGTCCATCCAAACTTGGCAGCCTGGTGGGAGAATTAAGCAAAGTAAACTCGGCAAACACGCCCTTCCGTACCCCATTCACAACATACAGCCGTTCAGTCTCCATATCTTCTTGAATTGCCACATGGCGCTTTAGATTGATCAGCGATGGCAGGTTATTTCTCATTTGTACAACCACAGTCAACAGCTCAGTTACACCTTATATAGAAAGCATATGACATACACACTGAGTTGGTGACACGCAGGCATGTGCTAGTGACTTGCTGTTTCCAACGCACACAAAATGAGCTCTCCTACCGAGCGGCTGGTATCCAACCCCGTCATATTCTACGACGGGAAGATCGACGATCAAGTGTTTAACACGGTGAAAGAGCGGATAGAAGCTGGGCAACGCGAGCGTGATAGACAGTTTAGTGAGCGTAGCCCTGGGCTGCGACCTTGTCGTCCTCTTACCACGCCACGCATTACAGATCATGAGAATTAACTTTCGTGTGGTATCATGATATTTTACAATTAATTAAATCCTCCATACATTGGCATCCGCCTTAACACCTCCACGTTTTCATCGTGTCCTAATCTCACAATTGGCATGGACATGAGGGGGAGTTGTGAATCAATGTGTGTAGCATATGTGTCCATGGGCTTCCACTGTGACGTGTGCACTGCTCGACGTGCGTACTCTGCATTTATCGCAAACTTGTCCACGCCATCCACCTTTTTGTGTTTTCCGGAGCGAATCTTATTCTGGCACACCCACATAACTACGCCCGCGGTAACAAGCACAATAGTGACTGGGATCATGACACTTAGCCATATCCACAACGCGGAAGGCATTGTGGTGTTGGGTGCCTCAATCGGCGTCTGCGTCGAGGGTGTCTGCTTGCTCTCTTCCTCGACTTCCGCCTCTGGAGTTTCGACTGGTGTGTCTTTCATGGAAACATTGTCGTATCGGTATGCCGTGTCTGCTTTGTGTGTTTCGGTGTTAACCACGTTCCCAACTGCCACTGGAGGTGTGCTTGTAGATGAGCTTGGCATCTTTGGTGGAGAAGGCGACAATGCAAGTGGAACTCGTATGGTCCAGATTGCTGGTCTGTTCAATACGGTTACGCCCAATTCGTCACTTGTGCTTTCTATAGAAGAAAGCACTCGGCGAAGAGAGAACTGTACGTCAATTGATTCTTGGTGGTCATTTGCTACCACAGAAATCTCAAGTACTTCGTTGTGCAGTCCAGGGTCCATCTCCGTGTCCAATATCCCTTTGACCTGCACACGATTCGATGCCATGCCAATTATCGTCGCAACCTTGCGCATAATTGCATGCTGTGTTGTTTGGTTATCGAGAGAAGCAAAGACGTCATGTTCGACCATCGCCTCTATCACCACCTTGTAGTTGGGATCTTCGCGTGTGGCTGTGCGTAACGGAGAGAATGGGACAGGGGGAGACGGTATGGGCGATGGATACGGAGGTGGCGGGGGGGGCGGCGGAGGAGGAGGTG